>ERZ1643249.90-NODE-90-length-129780-cov-110.309902_pt1 | contig 129780 bp, 156 predicted proteins | sample MGYA00579263_ERZ1643249 | MGnify/ENA primary metagenome ERZ1643249 (study PRJEB29033, sample SAMEA4952264) | chicken gut metagenome | biome: Broiler Chicken; feature: Gastrointestinal Tract; material: Caecum | place: Ireland | collected 2018 | study: Broiler...
CCCCCCCGTGCTTATATTAAGAATTTTGGGAGCAAGTTGGGTAAAGGTCTCATCTGCAGAGGCCTCTACCCCCTTCTCATTCAAATTCTTTACGATATTTGCGCGGTCGTTATAAAGGGAGTCGATATAATCTTGAGTTGTATACATATTTCATCTCCTCCTTTTAAGCCGCAGGCTCCCCGGTTGGACCTGTTTTATTTCCATGTTTATCATAATAACTAACTCTCCAATCAGAGAATAGAAAATCTATCACAGTATAATCAAAACTGACCGGAGCGAAAAACTTAGCTGTTCCACTACCGTTAATCTGATTTACTCCTTGCATTGCAACATCTTCAATATTTAGATTATAGAAATCAACTACTAAACTATTACTCGTATTGCTGAAAGTCGTTCCTAAAGTATTAAGTGTTGGATTTGTCCAATAATGAAAATCAAAGTTTGTTAAACCGGAATTATAGAAAGTATCTTCCATGCTTCCAATATTAGTAAATGAGACGGTCTCCCCTGTTGTTTCATTCAATAAACTAATTTCAGTTAAAGATGAGCAATGTGCCCAAGTCTGCTCAAGGTTATGAATGCCTTTGCAATATCCAAGCATGCAATCATTTAGAGCAGTGTCGTTATAAAACATATATGCTGCGCTCTGGATTTCAAATTCTCCGCATCTGAAAAACTCTAAATTAGGACAATTTTCAAAAGCATGAGCACAACTTACCGTTCCACTAATATCTCGCATGTGCTGTAAATCAACACTTATAATAGATGTAGAGCCGGCGAATAGGTTATTAAAATATATTGTGTCGGTTGTGCCATATGTATAGATTTCTATTGCATGAATATTATTTTTATTAGCGTAACACCACGAATAAAAATCTGCCCATGTATCAAAATCTTTAAAAATATAATTATCATCTAAATCATAATAACGTACTAAAACCACTCCGTCTCGATATAAAGTCGCTGTATCGACTCTAATGTAAGGATACACCTTATGCGTCGAATTAACCGAAGTAATAGTATCCTGTACCTTATAAGAAGGCGTTTCCGGGCTGCGAAAATCTAAATCAGGGATCTCTCCGATATTAATATCTAAGTCTGGATAAAATATCTGTGACTGAGCAACGGTATTACCCTTGTCGCATAAAAGGGCAATCATCTGAGGATTAGGATTGGCTTCGATGCTAATATCTGCTCCGTTTACTATCTTAGAATATTCTGATATAGACGTATCTCCTGGGATATCAAGAGTGAGCGAAGTTCCCTCCCAGAAAGCATCTCCAACTTGAATAGTCCTTAGGTTTGGAGAATAAGGAGGAGACTGTTTTGAGAACACGAGGACATTATTGAAATATACTTCCGTTAATGCCGTACCATTGTAATATATATCTGTTAGCTCGGTACCGTTGAAATTTGTTGTTGGCACTGCAGGTAAAGATACTTCATATGGATCCGTGCTTGTACCTGTACCGGTAACAGATAAGTCGCCGCGAAGGTTGATTACCGGGCGCACGCCATGCGAGTAATGCACACGTCTGTTGTAGAGGGAGCCACTTGAAGACATAAAGCACACGAGAGCATAACTGCCGTTAAAGAAATACGGAGACATTGTCCAGTAATATTGGTTTGTATGTAGATAATAACTCTGGTTTGTTGTATTATCCACTCCTCCGGCATAAGCTACTTCATCAGCTGAAATTAATCCTATCGGATATTGCAGTGCTTTATTTCCATCTTCGCTTCCAGTGGTTGTATACAAGTCACTATTGTTTGCACATTCAAAACTTGGTGTTTTATTTGTGAACAATCGATTATTTGCTGCATAATATGTTCGTGTTGTTCCCGCTCCACTTCCGCTATATGGTGTTCTATCTCCCCAGAATCCTGCTCCTATATCAATATAATTGGTATAGTTGCTCAAATTGCTCTCATACCAATTATCTAATATAGTTTTTATTTCACTGTTGTTAACATTGGCGTGAGTTTCTTCATAAGTAGTACTACCTGGAGTCCCATACATATATCCGACATAAGCATTATCATCGCGATTTGTGTTAAAAGCACTTGTGCCAATGTGTCTATCGGTCGAAGACTCGCCGTTCGCATGAGCAGTGGTGCCGTCGTAAATCAATCGTACCGAACCATTCCCATTGACACGAATAATTCTCCACCAAAAATTGGCAAATTTTACATAGTTGTTTGTAACTGCACCCCGGAAATAAGTAGTTACACCTTCATTATCAAAATCAGCAAACATACCTTCATTGGTCGTCGCTACTTGAGAGAAATCGGGGGTTGTTTGATTTATTGTATTGTCTTCTAAAATTTTCTTTACAAAACTAAAATTTTTATATATATCAATATCTACTATTCCATTACCAATTTGATATGGAATTATCAAATATCCCTCTGATAGAATTGTGATACTGTTAAAAGTACTGCTACCCCAATAGTTCCAGACATAATTCATAGATACTCCAGAAATAGGAATTGTAACCTGTTCACCATCAAAAGAAAAGATTAAACTTTCCGGCAGCTCACTTTCGACGATATCTTTAAAATATAGATTTATAAGAATCGTGTCAGGGTCTGGAGCAGCAAACATCTGTATATTCAATTTCATTGGTTCCACATAATTCACCTCCTTTTTAACTAATTCTTTTCCATATATTTACAACTAAATAAGGTGGCATATTATTATGAGATTGACTTCCACCTGCATACTCGCATATATTATTGTCTACATAATTAGAAGCGGTAGTAACTTGGATTGCCGGATAATAACTACCTGGACCTGTAACACCTGTATCCCTATTAACGTATGTTTGATGTTTATGTGATGGCATTTCACTAACTGTTAGTGTATGAGTTTTTTCTCCGCCCGTTTGACCAAGAGCAAAAGTGCTTCCACTGGCAAGCAAGAAAGTGTCTTTAATTTTCTCCCATGAGCCACCGAATAAAGCACTTGGACTGACGTCGTTAACAGACATGTAAATTGAACCAACAGGGTAAACAAGATTAATAAAATCATCTGGGTTACCTTGTAACGCCGGCATCTCTTCCCAATCGCCCGCAGTATTTTTTATATTAATTATTGCCATTATGCACCCGGTGCGCTACCATCAGTAGTTATATAAAGAGTGGTTCCAACCAGTTTGCACTTGAATCCACCAACCGTTGTTTCCGTTGCGTTTGGCAGACTTGTTGGCTCTCCTTCTGGGTTAATCCACACTTTTACACTTGGATCTGTTGGTTCTTCTGTACCTATATATATTTGCTCAATTCCAAAATCAGATAAACTCTTATTTCCGCTTACTTCTACGTTGTTAATTTGAGGTTTGTTATCAAGAGGAGTATAATCGTTTGCAACTTGTTTGTTCTCTGTGCCATCTCCAACATAAAGTTCTCCAGTGTCAAGAGTAACGGCCAATTCTCCTTCTTGAAGTGCAACGCCAGAAATATTGGAACTTTGTCCTCTTTTTATCTTAATTGTATTCGCCATATATATTCACCTCCTTTTAACTAATTCGTTTCCAAACATTGACTGCTAAATAGGGTGGCATACTATCTGCATAATTTGTATAATACCCCAATGCTTCTGCGTAAGATTGAGTGTATTCACTTCTTAATTCGACCGGAGCGGCATATATTCCTCTCTGCCCCTTTACATCGAAAGAACCATATTGATTACATGTACCAACGTAAGCTTGAGATAAATCGGTAGGTGCTCCCCAAGTGATTGGAGACTCATGTCGGTGTATAGGCTCTCCCCCCGTTGCACCATTCACATAGAGGTCTCCTGCCGATAAAATAAACTTATCTTTTATTTGCTCCCAGGTTCCACCAAATAGAGTAGATGGATTAATCGCGCTGGTAGTAAAATATAAAGAACCAATAGGATACACCACATCAACCAAAGACTTCCACATGGTGTCATAGTCTGCATTACTATTTTTAACTATGAGGTCTCCTGTTGTACCTCCCTCTGGGAGTCCTAAACCGGCAGGTCCAATATTCCCCTGCTCACCTTGTATTGTTGAAATGTCGATGAAATTGCCTTCAGTATCTTTTACTTTAATTGCAGACATCTATATTCACCTCCTAAGCAGTTCTTTTCCACATATAACAAACGATGTATGGTTGCAAAATAGAAAAACTACTTCCACTTCCTGTGGCTCCGGTATTTCCTCCACCGGCTGAACCAGTGTTTCCAGTTCCACTTGCGCCCGATGTTCCACTCCAACTACCTGTATTACCGCCATTATTTGAACTTGTTGTGCCCGAAACCCAATGAGTATGGTCTCCTGCTGTGCTCGTTGGTGCACTCGTGTATCCAGCGCCATTTACACCTGTAGAGTGTGGAGTGTAACGAGCCGAACCGGCAGCACCGTCAAAGTCGTTACCAACCGTATGGTAATGGCCCCCAGCCGAACCAGTTGTGCCACTCCAAGTATGAGAATGAGATGGAGTTGAGTGCACATGAGACGGAAGGCTATGCGTATGACTTGGTCCAGTGTGCGTATGTGCGCTAACCGTATGCGTATGACTTGGTAAATTACTTGTGCTAAGCGTTACGGTTTCTGCGCCACCCGTTTCTTCTGCCGTATCAAATTTAGCATCATCAGGGTCTCTTCCAACGGGAACTCTTCCGGCTCCCCATGCTATCCAAGTACCAACGCCCAAATAATTCGCAGGATTCGTTCCTGTCGTATTTATTAATATACTACCAACAGGATAAATCGCATTAATCTTGGCGTCAATAGCATCATCTATACCACTTTGAATAATTGAGTTTACAACAGACTTAATCTCATTAACATCAGCCGCTGTAAGTTTGTTTATATCAGCAACAGAAGGGTCTTCTTGAAGGCTAACTTTATCAGCAAAAGTAATTAAATCCATAATTCCCCTCCTTTTTTATTATATCATTTTTATTTTGCTCTGTAAATTGAAAAAGGAGCTTTCCTTAGAAAGTTCCTCCATCAATTACATCAGACGTTCCTAACTTTCCAGATAATAAGTTATTAACTTCAGTTTCAGTATAAGCGTCTGTAATACCATATCCTGCGATTGTAGTTGCAGCATTGGCTTTATCATCTAATAATCCATCAACTTCAGTCTTTGTATAAGCATCTTTGATGCCATATCCGCTTAGGTTTGTAGCTTTGTCTGCTTTACCATTTACTGTAGTTATTGTTGCGAATGTAGAGTTAGCAGTTTCGGTTGTCATGTAAGCACTTAGATCAACGCTTGAACCAAGTTTATCCCATTTTTTTCCGTCCCATGCAACGTTCATTCCACTGTCTTCTAAGTTATATACATCACCAATCACTTGGTTACTTTGTGGTAATGCTGCTTCATTTTCAACGCTTCCTTTATATTTATATACAGAACTTACTTTTGCATCTACTTCTGATTTTGTATATGCGTCTGTAATTCCATATCCAGATAAAGTTGTTGAACTATCAGCTTTGCCAGCAACAGTAGTTTGTAATGTGCTAACAGTTGAGGCATCAGCTTTTGCACCTAATTTGCTATCAACTTCGCCCTTAGTATAAGCATCAGTAATTCCATAACCGCTTAAGCTCGTAGCCTTATTAGCTTTACCATCTACTTCAGTTTCTAAAGAACTAACAGTAGTTGAATCAGCTTTCGCATCTAATAAACCATTAACTTCAGTCTTAGTATAAGCATTTGTAATGCCGTAGCCAGCTAAGCTATTGGCCTTGTCTGCCTTGCCTTCAACAGTTGTTTCTAATTCGTTTAAGTCGGTTGCGTTAGCCTTTGCGTCTAATGCAGTTTGTAATCCTTCAATATTTGTAATTTTTATTGTAGGTAAATCTGTTGCTGACATATTCTCAGCACTCGTAATTCTACCTTTTGCATCAACAGTTACTTTTGTATAAGTACCAGCAGTAACGCCGCTGTTTGCTAAAGTAACAGCAATAGTAGCATCAGCCGAACCATCAAATCTTGTTGAGCCTGTCGCATCTCCACTCAATGCAATATTACGAGGAACAGTTAATTTATCCGCACTTTCAACAGCACCAGATGCGCCGCCTTTGACCATTTTAACTGTACCGTCAGCATCACCAACGTACAATTCTTGAGTGTCAAGAGCAACACCAAGTTCACCTGGCAATAATGTTAAAGAGCTTAAATCAGCCTTGTTTCCTCTTTTGATTAAAATAGTATTTGCCATTTTTTCTCCTCCCCTTAATTTATCCAATTTCCACCGTCTATGGTTGCCCCGCTTATTATACTTTGAACGTCTTCTGCCGTTGTAAATATATAAGAGCCACTCATAGGACTTGATTCACCGCTATGGGCGAACAATATATATAATTGGGTTTTCGCATAAGGATTTGCGTCCCAAATTATAGTTTTAGTATCATCTTCTCTAACAAGACTATATACTCTCTTGGTAAGATTGATTGTAGTCGTATTAGTACTACTTGATTGAGCAATTCCCGAAAGAACGTATACGCCTAAGTCCAAATCTGCAATTATAATTGGACTTTCAACCGTACCTTCCATAACAGGAATACCGCTCAAACTACTTGGAATTTGCATAACTTTTTGTGCAAGTTCTGTAAAAGTATCGGTGCTAAGTACTTCAACCCCTTTTGCTTGTAAATTATTACTCAAAACAACTTTATCGTTATCAAGAGAGTCTAAATATGTAAATACGTTCTCTTCCATTATATCTCAGCACCTCCCCCTGTTAGTCCTGACAATTCTTCGTCATAATTAGAAGGATTTGTTAAAGTTTCTAACCTTGCTTTAATCTGTGCTGTATATTGTCCAAATAGGTCATCAACATATTTCTTAGTAGCAGGATTATAATCTCCCGTTGGCGCATAAGCAACTGTATTGTCTTTAGATAGATAATTAGACAAATCAATAGCTGTTGTACCTATTAACTCCCACTTATTATTGATATAAACCCATTCATCATACACGTTATTTAAACCAGAACTTTGACTTGGTATAAGATATATTGTATTGGTTTTTATGCCTTCTGTAGGCAATTCATCAACCACTTCAAAACTGGCAGAAGTAACGGTTGAAATTAACTCCTGTACATATTCTTTTGAAGCGGCCTCTATGTTTATAGTAGTTTCGGTGCTTCCGTCATAAGTTCCAACAGTAGAACCATCTAATTGAATTGTTAATAACTCTAAACTTGGTTCCTCACTTGGTAAAATATCTTTTAAAATAATAACGTTTCCACCGTAAAGTGTAGTAGGATTTATGATATCTCTATTTGTAAGAACCATATAAGGTCCGTTTTCTTCTGTAAAGTAATTTATGTCTCCGCCAGAAATATCTCCAGACGAACCAAACGCAAATCCGTTAACTGTCTCAGGAACCAAACCAAGCTCAGTATAATAGCTCTTAATCTCTTTTGAAACAAAAGTAGTTGCGCCATTAAATTGAACTTCTGGTGCAGGTATTTCCCCAACTATTTCTCCGCTAACTTTAAAACGAAGAATGCTCGCTTTTTCTGAAGCTCTATCAAAAGTAATATCGCTTGCCTTAATTAAACTTTCAGCATCGTCGTAGCTTGTTCCGCCAGTCTTAATATCACCGGCAAACCAAGCATTGCCTTCCCAGTCTAAAGTGTATGCATTAGAACGATTATTCGCATCAGTACCGTTACCCACAACATCCGCATAACGATTTACGCTATCTCCGCTTTGAATTACGTTGTATTTACCTTGAGCATGCTCATAAGCGCCGTTGGCAATTACCTCGTAACCTTCTGCATGAGAATAATTTCCCTGCGCATAAGTTGAGCCTCCTTCTGAATGCGAACCAACGCCAACGGCTTGTGTTTGATAACCTTCTGCGTGAGTATAATTACCAACAGCAAGAGTGCCCTCACCTTCTGCATGAGAAGCACTACCACTTGCAATAGTACTATGCCCCAAAGAAGTAGAATTGGCTCCAGCCGCATTGCCTGAAGTCTGCTGTACAGAGCCTTCTCCTTCTCCGCCTTTGATGTTAAGACCGTTAATGCTATTGTCGGTATATCCTTTGGCTTGTGATAAAATATCGTTATCTTCTTCTTGTGCCCATTCTTTGGCAGCTTCTATACTTGCATTAACATCTTCAATTTTATTGTCTACATATACTTTTTGTGCCCCTTCGCTTTCTGTAATTGAATTTTGTGTCTCCTGAAGGCTTAGCGTGTGGTATTGTTGTAGATTTTCTAATGTAATTAATTTTGTTTGTTCTTCCATAAATCTACACCTCCACTATTGTTACATCGCTTATAGATGCACCATCAAATACATTTGCCTTGCTGGCAGTTGAAATATTCCAACTTGAATTGACCCTAACTTCTTCTAAACTTAAGCAATTTTGGAACATATGTTGTAATTTTACTCCAGTAACATTGCTGAAATCAATCATTGTTAAATCTATATTTTTTAATCCTGTATCATTAGCAAAGCCCCATTGGAAACTCGTTACAACATTATTTGTTCTACCTGAAAAATCTATTGTCTCTAATTTAGGTGCGCTTCTAACTATACTATCCAAAATCTTCGCACTGGAAATGTTAGTAGGCAATGTGATAGACTCAAGACTGTCTACAAAAATTACCATTCTATTTAGATTTGTTGCGTTAGACACGTCTAATCCACTTAAATCTAAGTTAATCAATCCATTACAGTCTCTTATAAGATCTGAAACCTCTCCTAACTTTGGAAGACTTCCCAAACCTAATTGGATGTTCACTAAAGATGGCAATTCTACAAACATATAAAGAATACTTTCAAGATTAGGGAAAGAACAATTAGACATATTGACGGTTTCTAAATTGTCTAATTCTCTAATCATATGAAACAAACTCTCTACGTGAGGGAAAGTTAATCCGCTCATATTAACTTCAACTAATGCTGTATCTTGTTCAAAAATTTCTTGTAATGTTCTATCTTCTAATGCCCCCATCTTTAGTCCCGAAATATCCAGTTTGGTAAGATGACCTAAATTTACAAAAAGACCATCCATAGTGTCTAAAAGATCACTTTCGCTTGATATCGCAAGTTCGTAATTCGAACCAATAGATTGGTCTTGGTCGACTAACACGCTCCTTAAAACTGCTTTAGGACTATCCTGACTTGGAACATCTACTGACATAGTCTGTGTTTCGTCTCCAATCTTATATGTTAAAGTAAAAGTTCTTCCTGAAGGTGGAGAAAAAATGCTTGCAATGTCGCTTTCCGTAGCCACTTCATAATTAGCAGTTGCGCTAATGGTTATATCCAAACCTGATTGCTCAATACTAACTCCTTCTCCGGCTTTAATATTCGATGGCATAATCTTAGTCTCGATTTCTCCTTGTAATAACTCGTCTTGTTTTTGTCTTGCTGCACTTTCTTGTGCTATTGTTTGGATAAGCGTTTCTTCACTAACGCCAACCTCAATGCCCAAATCCTCTGTGGTTTTATTACCGACTAATTCTACTCCATTAATTCTTGGCTTATTGGCTAATTCTGGATAATTACTTGTTCCTCCAGTTCCGCCTCCGCCACCCGAATTACCTGCGCTAATAGCAAGTAAACGAGCAACACTATCGACAGAAGCCATAATTAATCACCCAATTCCTTCCAATGGATTACACCGGTACTTCCACTAATACTTAATGTTACTTCATCTATTCCTGTAACGATAACCATAAATATACCTGGACCAGTAACAGATGGACTCTTATCAAGAGTTGTCATATTGACAATGGCCAAGGCGTAATCGTTTTCGCTCTCGAAGTTAGAGTGAGAACCATTAACTGATAACGTAGCATCTCCATCAATTTGAAAACTTAATGTACTTCCAGTAATATTTCTTATGATTTTTTCATCGTCAGTAATAGAAGCTAAATCAATAGTCTTATCACGTAATATTACCATATTTTCTCACCTCTATTCTTCATTTTCACTCTCTTCTTCCTCTTCTACTTCCCAAGTAATCTTTTCCTCAGACGTAACTGAAGATAATCTTTTTATTCCTTCCAAAGCTTTTTGTCCCATTTTAATTATTGTAGCAACACAAACACCAAGAACACCTACACTTGAAAGAGTTTGGAGCATATCGCTACCAAACAATTCAACTCCAAAAGAAGAAGAAATCATCTCATTTATGTAGGGAACTATAGTAAATGCAACTGCAACGAATATAGAGCTTCCGTAAAATAATGCCGTTCTGCCCAAACCACCAAATAGGCGTTTGAAGCTGAAACCTTCTTGTTTCTGCTTTACATTATAAACTGTACTACCTACAATATTAACTATTGCGAGTAAGAATAACACTATTCCCATCCAGCCCATCACATAAAGTGTTTCTAATATTGAAGCCCCTATTGCTGATAACATTAGCTCACCCCCTTATTTATTATAGTTTTTCTAAAGCATCTCTTTTGTAATACCCGGTAGTGCCCGTCTTATTTCCAATTTGGTAAGGATAAGAGCGACCTTCCCAAATCTTTAATACTTGACGAGTCCAACCAATTCCGTATGCCGTATTACTTGTTCCTTTAGAGCTTCCGTTTCCTGTGCCGATTATCTTAACTTTATCTCCGACTTTTAGCTCTTCTACGACTGGAGTAGTTGGTTCTTCAACAACCGGCTCTTCTACAACTGGTTCCTCTACTTCCACAGCTTTCTTAGGTACTTTAAGAACTTGCCCAACATAGATTTTATTAGGGTCGGCAATATTGTTAATTTCCGCAAGCTTTTGATAAGTTGTACCATACCGGCTTGCAATGCCTGATAAGGTGTCTCCAGAAACCACCGTATATGTCTCATAATCTTCACTGGGTGTTGGCTCAACAGCCGTTTCGCTTTTACCATCAACCACAGCTTGTACATCGTCTGGCAAATAAATGAAACCTCTGAATGAATAACTTGACGCCATTCCCCAACGACCGTTTGAGTTGCTTCTTGTTTGATTCCAGAACGCTTTTGAACCATATCCAGATTCGGAAGTATAGACTGTACCATCATCGTTAATTTTTTCTACAGTTGCGATATGCCCAGCCCCATCGGAACCACTTAATGTTGCTCCTTTCATCCAGCACATTATCGCACCAACTCTTGGTTCAGTTCCAATCTTTAATCCAGCCTTCTCTGCTCTTTCTATAAAATTTTCGGCATTACAATTTAAACTCTTATAAGTACAACCTGTTGTGTCTCTGGCTTCATTAATTATTTCATTAAAACGTCCACTTGCATAACCTACGCAGTTTGCTAATACATTAGCTTCCTTGTCAGTTGGATATCCTTTAATACAAGTATTCCATCCGCCACTTCCAGTTGTAATATAATTCTTATTGTTTGCCGGCTTTGAGTTACGAATACTAAATTCTCCGGCTCCAATTCCTTCTGGTTGTGGAGCTTCTATATTTTCAACCCCTTCCATTCCATTCTCATTTAATTCTTCAATCGTATCTTCATTAAAAGTATATTGGACATCCTCGTCATCAATATCTTCGCGAATGAATGCTTTAGCAACCATTGTCCTAACGGCTTCAGGTGCCATTTCGATTCTTCGAATTTTTTCTTCTGCACTTAATGCTGCCATTTATCTCCCTCCTCTATATGTTAAATCAAGCTCTTTCCTCTAATCATTAGTAGCCTATGAAGGCAACAAATAAGACTTATTTCTTTCTTCGTAAAACCTTTGTTTGAGCACTAAAATCAAGCAATTCTGGAGTAATAGATAGGACATTCCCTGACTTATCAGTTGTCATATCGACTACCCACGCGCCTTTTTCGTTATGTAATCCAAGACTTCTTGCATATGGCGTTTGGTCAATTACTGCTGGCACTTGGAAACAATGTACATCCGAATATTTCATATAAAATGAATTGTGGAAATGTCCCATAAGCAATATTTGTGGCTTTTCTTCTGTCGGTATTTGCTCTACGTATTTCTGCATTCTGTACGAACGACTGTAGCTCATTCCGCGGCTTCCGTGATAAAGCCTTATTCTTGTTTTGCCATATTTAACATCAGCCACGTCTTGTCCCAAATAGACCATGTCTGAACGTTCTTTAGCGATTGCTTTACCGATATCAAACCCCGCATTCCTAATATGCGTATAATCATGATTTCCGCCGATAAAAAGCGTTTTTATCCCATCTCTATATGGATATTTTTTTACCACATATTCAAGCTGTTCTTCCGTTCCATGAGCCCTTAGTTCATACTCATGATTAGGCCTGTTCTTATACGAGCCTTCTACAATGTCGCCAGCATGAAATACAGTATCAATCCCTTCCTCTTGAGCTTTGTCGTACAAATAATTTAAAATATCAAGCCTGTCGTATTTGCTACCCAAGTGTGTATCGCTTACAAACATTAGCCGTTTATCTTCTCCTTTTGGCATTTCATAGACGCCAGGTTCTTTCGGTACTAAATCTCGCTTAAAGGTAAAGAATCCATCACAATATTCTATTTGATAGCCTTGTTGTCTAATCAACTCAACAAAGCCAAACACCTCATATTCCTTCAATCCCGTTTCCAAGATTATATCCTCTAATGGTCTTTTTTTCTTAATTAGGTATTTGACCTTACCTAACATTTCCTTTTCGTCCATAAAACACCTCCAAATAAAAAAAGACATAGGAAAAAACCTTATGTCTTAATTATATAACTTCTCCATTGATTGCGTCAAGTTGAGATGCAATTTCAGTTTCGTTTTCTTTCAATTCATTTATGGCATCAACAAGACTGCTTTTTGCAAGGGTAGACAAATCTCCCAAGTCGCCTTGTTGCTCTTTAAGAATTCGCCCTTGATTGGCAGATAGTCCATCTACCGTAGAAGTTGAAGTTAAATTATCTATTATTTGTGGAACATATACTGCCATATTTATCCCCCCTTAATTTATAGTGACGCTAACCGGAGTGCCTTCCGTATATAATCCTGCAGCGTTGTAAGCCCTACAATTCACTGCGTAAGTTCCGCTTGGTGCGTTAAAATATTCAAAATATTGCCCTGGTTGAGGATTAGACCAATTAGTACCACCGTCATAAGAAATTGAATATGTGATAGCACTCTCTGAATCTAATGCTGATACTTCTGTGTTAATAATTCGACCAATATGCACAACTGGAGTAAAGTTTAGATTTGTTGGCGCGGTCTTATCTATTTTTACTGAATAAGCAAGTGAAAGACTCTTGTTACCAACTCCATCTCTTGTTTGAAACAAAAACCCTTGCGAACTTGTACATTCATAAGTACTTCCGTTCAAAAGACTCCAGCTTTGCCCGTCATTCAGTGAATAATATATATCAACGTCAGTATCGGTAGTTGTAACAGTAAGAGTTACATTACTATCTGACCAAGTCCCCTCAACATAATCTCCAGCATTCACTTGTGGCATAGCAAGGTTGCGAATTTGTATATTAGTTATATCAACCATAGAAGTAGCAGTTTGACCATATTGGTCTCTTACGATTACTTCGTATGTATCGTTCTCCCATACTCGGCAATGGTTATATTTAGACCAATAAGTCCCGCCAGAGTATGAATACTCTAATATTCCATCGTTCATTCTTATCCCTCCTATGCCGTCCTACGCCAAATATACATAACCACATAAGGCTGCATTATGCTCGTACTGCCAAGAGCGGAACCGGTATTTCCTGTTCCAGAACTTCCCGTTCTTCCTCCTCCGGCAGAATTAGTTCCAGGGGAAGACGCTCCGGTATTTCCGTGATTATGAGCACCTCCACCCCCAGTGTTATAAGTATAAACTTCGGTCTTTCTATTTGTTGTAGTGGTTGCAGATGCATAAGCTGTATTTGAATCTGGACTAATTGGCTCATCATATAAAGCCCTTTGCCTAAAATATCGGTGATTATGAGAAGGAATCTCATTTATTGTTAAAGTATGATTCGCTGTACTGTGGCTATGAGAGTTAACGGTGTGACTATGAGAAGAAATAGAGTGAGTATGACTTGGTCCGGTATGAGTATGAGAGAGAGAAACTGAAGCATTTCCCCCTTCTGCTCCGGCAGTTGGATAACCTGTTCCAAGACCAATTATACACCTTCCTTCCGCTTCTCTCGCCCAAGTTGTTCCAGGCCACAATGTACCAGGATTTGTACTTGCGTAACTAATATATATTGAACCAACTGGATAAACAATATCTATTACGGTCTTAATAGACTCAAGAGTAGTAACTCTTTCATCTAATATACCAATATTATCGGTATTCTCATCTATTTGGTCACAGGCCGCATTGACAATAGTTTTTATTTCGTTCATATTGGCATCTGTAACTTTATTAACTTCTGCAACAGAAGGTTGGTCTTCCAATGAAACTTTATCTGAATATGTAATTTTAGTTAAAGCCATAAGTCCAACCCCCTACACCGTAAATGGCGCATCCAATAATGCATCAAGCACATTTGTATACCCGCTTTCTCCCATATAGTCTGTATATATTTCATTTATTGCATCAACGAGATTTTGCTTATCATCAGTAATCAATTCACTTAGGTCACCAATATCAATCTTTAATAAACGACCTCGATTTGCTGCCAAAATAGCGTCTGTACGATACGAAACATAACTATCTAATACCGGAGGTATATAAGTAACCCATTCAGCCCCTATCGTCATTTTTGTGCCTTCTAATGATGCCTGTGTATTAGGAGGATCAAGCACAACACTTGTAATCAATGGGAACGAATTAATTTCTTGATAATAAACTTTACCAACATATCCATTGGCTGTTTCAGCATACTCTCCTTCATGCTTATAAGATTGGAATTTCCAAGTAAGTTTCGTTGTTGCGTCCCTACCATATAATCCGGTTTGGTAGTAGGTTCTGCCGTCATACCAATATCTCCACAATTTTGCATATTGTATATCAGTATATTCTTGTCCTAAATCAACTCGTACAATTGTCTGTAAATCATTGCTATTTTTAGGCTCTATATTTGCATAACTATGAGTATCTATTATACCATCAGTAATCACGTCCAGATTAGCATATTCTTCACCTTTTATGACAGAAGCGGGCTTGTTTAATGCAATATTATTGCCAGAAGCATCATAGACCTCCAGTTCAACGATATGGCTTCCATTATTTACATTGCTACCAGCCTGTACAATATCAATATACCTTATTTTACCATTTATATAAACAAAATTCTCTTTTGGGATTAGGGTCATTTGAACTGTCCTGTATATGTTAAGTTTAAAATAAGGTGCAGTCGCATAATTTATCATTGGGTTTACATCTGATTCAATGCTAATATATAATCTTGTCGTAGAAGCCGAACCCGTATAAGAGTAACTTGAGCCTGGAGATAAAGTATATCCTGCTGAAGTCACAATTCCAGAACTGTCTGTTCCGTGTATAATAAAATCAACTTCATCATTATTTGTTATTGTATATTCAATAGCTGGGAGTATTGTTATATATCCAACCGTACACGCCGAACCCCCCGCACTTGAAGTTGATTGAGTAAGCAATGTCGTAATGTCATCTCCAACACTGCCCGTTGCATAATACCCGTTTTGCCAAGTCATTCGTCTTGGATTATAAATATCTCCCTTACCCATTACGTAAGCCTTATGCTTCGTGATAGTTCCATCACTTCGAATAACAGAAACCGGACTGGCATCAAGCGTAGTTACACTTAATTGTTCTATATCAGAATCATATCCACCAACCGATGCGGTCTGTGAATAAGTATTTATCTGAGCCTTAACGATATACTCCGTACCCGGGTCTAAATCTTCAAATAAGAATGAGTTAGCAGCCGTAATACCAGAAGTTACGTTTCTGGTCGCAATTAAAGTTGTACCATCGCTCTCATAGAGCCAACAAGTTAAACTATTAAGCCAACTTGGATTTGGCACATTAACCACAACGCTTAGACTTGTCTCTGTAATATCTCCCTCCACGATCGAAGTAATTTGTTGTGTTGCATAATCTGTTTTAAAAGTTCCGGTAACAGAAGAGGCTCTTCCAGCTACGTCTTCGATAACAACAAGTCGATAATTATATGTTGTGTTTGGGGTTAAGCCCGAAATCGTATTTGTATTTAAGGCTGTTGGATCTGTAGGCCCTGAAGGAAGTGTTCCGGTTGTGTAATCCCAACGGTAAGAGCTAAGAGAACTGTTTGTATCATAAGTTGCAGTATAACGCATAATCATTGTTGTTTGACCATAAGTTTGTACTCCATGACTTGTAATAGTTGGAGCATCACCACTCGTTGTTACATAGTGATTTTGCTTACCTTGTAAATAAGTATCATTTGGTCCTCCATATTGAGTAGCCATATTATATTGAGTATTATGAGCTAAGCCCGTATAGTCAACATTAAAAGTTCCAGTCGAACCTCTCGGTGTTGCACCTTTCCAATTCCCGTATGTTTCATAATAATGCACAGACCACCATGAGTCTGGATTGGATGTTACATTGATAACTAAACGAGCAGAAGTAGAAGTAACATTGGTGAAAGATGTTGAATAAGTTGGACGAGATGGAACACCTGTTGTTCGAGATGTAGAATCTTCTGCGGTGAGCCCCCCGTTATTTGTCGCAACTACTCGTAAACTATAAGTCGTATTAGGGCTAAGTCCAGACCAACTTACGCTTGATCCGCTTTTAGCGCTTCCCCCATTTAGATACCAAGTATAAGAAACAGAAGAGGCTCCCGAACCAGCTGATCCCGTACAGGACGCGCTAATCGTAGTTGTTCCTACCGAGACATTACTTATAGAAACCGATGGGCTTCCCATTCCTCCGTTAATTGTAAAGGAATAGGATAGGGTATTTGGAGGAGTACGCTTTCCACGAACAGTAAAAGAAACGGTTTGGTTTCCCCAGACATTATTAAATGTTGCTTTACTAAATCCTGCATCTACGTAGTCGCTTCCCCTTATATCAACCCTTGCCACAGAAACAGAAGCGGATTGACTTCCACAATACATTGTAAAATTTTGAGAAACTCCATACCATGCGCCAGCGCTATTTGGGCCCTTAAAAGCCAAACCTGTAATGCTAATAACTCCCCCTCCAGCAGTATATGTAATTTGGCAAGTACCAAATATTGAACTACCAGAGAAATACGCTGTTTGTTCAAGTTGTGCCATCTCTCCTCACCCCCTCTTTCTAACTATTCAAATCTATCCAAACTATATATCCTTGTGCCGGAACATCTGGCTGTTCTGTACTAACAACCAAGTTTGTCGTGTTCCATGCCGTTGCTTTATCTTGTTTATTTATAAGTTCATTTTGTAAATCTTGTTGGTCAGCAATATCGCCCCCAATTTGACCCCATTTATTCCCTTCGGCAAAACGCTCATCTACATATAGTTTTGTTGCTGGATGATAATTCGCAGTTGGAGTGTACGCCGTCGTATTTGTTGTTGTCAATACTTCTGTTTTTGTTGGTCTTTCATTCAATAAATTCATTAAATCTGTTTGGTCTTCGATATTATTAACAATTTCGCCCCAAGATGCTCCTCCAATTAACGAATCAACATACTCCTTAGTTGCAGGATGATAATCCTGTGTTGGGATATAAGGCGTCGTATTATCGAGTTCAAGGACGTTATCCTTATCTGCCTTCATATCAACTTCTGCTTTTGTTGCATAGTAGGTTGGTCCCTGTCCACCAAAATTGCTTGCATTTTGTGCGTGTAATACGGTCATGTTACCATCTTGAATACTAATATCGCCACTTGCGTTACCAATAACCGTACCCATTACATTATTTTGGGCAGGATAAATATTTGGTTGTTCTAAGTCTTGCCAATTCTCACCGTTCCAATGCCATTCGTGTTGCTCATTATCAACCAAAGTCCAACCTGCTTGTAACTCTGTCGCGCCCATTATTTCTAATGCACGTTGAGTCAATGCTTCAGGCGTAACTTCTGCCGTATTCAGATTAATTCGACCAATTATAATAGTTGCACCGCGCAAAGTATCTGTTATTGCCTTAAGCTCATTTATTGCACTAACCGTATCTGTCTTATTTGTTGTCGTAAGCGTTCCAACGTTTCCAACGTCCTTATCGACCTCGTTTATTGCCGCAACTGTATTAGTCTTATCCGTAGTGGTTAAGTCTGATAATTCCCCAACTCTTGTGTCAAGTTCGTTGATTGCGTCTACCGCAGTCGATTTAACATCGGTTGTTAAATTGCTCAATGTACCCAAATCATCATGGACCTCGTTTATAGAATCAACTATTGTGTTTTTGTTTTCTGTATGCAAATTGGCCAAGTCACCAACTTCTGAATCTAACTCGTTGATTGCTAAAACCGTATTGCCCTTATTAACTGTTGTTAGATTTTCTATCGGTCCAACATTGTCATCGACTTCATTTATGGCTGCAACTGTATTAGTCTTGTTGGCTGTTTTTAAATCAGGCAACTCTCCAACTCTTGCATCCAATTCATTTATCGCATCAACGAAAGTGTTTGGTCTTCCTTTGATATCTGTAGTTAAATCATCAAGGTCGCCCAAATCATCGTGAATTTCATTAATTGCATTTACAATACGATACTTATCATCAGTATGTAAATCTTCAAGTTTGCCAATTAAGTTATTCTCAAGAATTGATGTAACATTCATTATTGGAATCCATTTAGGTATATATTCCCAATGACCCTCTTGCTCATAATCTGCCTTTTTAAATACAGCCCAATCACCGTCATTATATGTTACGCCTGTTGTTTCTGAAGTATATTTCCAATCAGCATCACGCGAATCAGCTTTGCACACATAACATGCGCCAATTAGAACGCCCGAATAAGGGTCTCCTTCAATTCGAAAAGGGATAGCAGGCAAATCGCCATCTGTAATACCGAATGACCTTTTTTCTCCAGCAATAATTACATCCTGGCGCGTATTGTATTCATAGACAACACCATTTTCGCTAACTGCAACCCAAAGACCTTGAGTCAAGTCGCTTTCTGGAATTGCATTTCTATCTGCGATTGTTTCAACTTGCGAATGGGCATCGTTAAATACAACACCCTCAACAGCAAGTTGCAAATCTTCTTGCATCCGATTAAAATTGTAATTCAGGTCGGTAGAATTGATTATTCCACCAATTTCTCTTAACTTTTGTGTTATAGCCATTATTCTACCCCCTCTAAATATATCTCGGTCTTACAGACCATTCTCCATCAAGACTAACTCCATCAGGCAATACAACTTGACTTTTTAAATCATCTAATTTGGTTATAATAACAGTTGCATTATTATTTGTTAATAGCCCTGCACTTTCTTCAAGCACAAAAGCATTGTTCTCTTGGTCTATTGAAGCAATTTTGCCTCCAACTCCAGTAGTTGGTGTTGGTGTGCTATCACTCTTAAACATAACAGTTTTGCCAATATCGTCTGACCTAACTTGCCTTATGCTCTTATCAAATGAAACGGACGTAACATTGCCATTATTTGCAACCGAGCCGTTCTCAATTTTTTCAACAAAATTTCGAGGCTCAAGATACATTATATCTCCAGTTACGTTTTCTGAATAATCCGTGCCGTTAAGTGTAAACTCGTTCTTATCCCAATCCAGAATAAGTTCATCTCCGGCTGCAAGGTCGTTTAGCACAATAACAGATACGTCTCCAGTTGAAACATTCGTTAAAGTGATTGTTCCTTCGCTTATGGCTGTGGCTGGGCTAAGAGTTAAAACCAATTTAGAATTGTAAGTACCAGGATTATATATTAATGGATTCCATGTACCGCTTGTTCGCGAAACGGTTAGCGGCAACATTTCTTCTTTATAAAGCAATCCAGTGTCATAGTAATAGTCTTCACTTCCATCAAATATGTCCCTATATTCATAGTATTTGAGGTCATCCTTGTAATAGAACATACCATATGCACAAGCCTGCCCAATGGTAGTAAAGGTAACGCTAAATTCACCAGTATAACTTACTCCACCATTGTCAGGATGTGTAAGTGGAATATTACCTAAATTATCAACTGAACTAACTTTAGCCCAATAATATAAATAAGGTTCTTCTGGCCTAATAAGCTTTGCTATTTTTTTTGGCCTTATCCAAGTTTTCAATTGTTCAAATTGATAAGGACTAAGATTGTCTATGAAACAAGTATAAGTAAAATCTTTTTGGACTATTCTTGTATTAAAGTAATACCTACCATCATAACCATCTGTATCTAAAAAATTGTCTTCAAAAGTAGGCAGGATTGGAGTGTCATAGGTTCCTCCACCTGTAACACTCGCAACCCCAACCTGGCTTGAATCGATGCCATCAAAAACGAAGGTAAGATATATCTCGCCCTTATCAACGACATCCATTAAATTTGCTCTTCCACAAACAGGTGTGTGTGCTGCCATATATCTCTACCTCCTATTTATAATTTAGGTTTAGCGTTGTATTAACGCCTTTCTTCGCCATCATTTCGTTTGCTCCTTTTACAAACGTATCAAGAGCTTTTCTTCCATCTGCTGCACTTGACATTGAAGCAACATTGAACGTAATTGCGCCAAATGTAACATTTGAAGAATTTGATACAGTGCTTACACTCGAAGAATCAAGTGCTTTAGCGAGTGCGCCAATTTGCTCGGTTTGATAAGAGCTTAAGAATGCTTCTGGTCTTGATGAAGTACCATCAACCCATGCAGGTCCAGTATAATCAACTAAACCACCGAAAGCATATCGTGATGCTCCAAGCGCCTTTAGCTGATCTCTTATCTGAGAAGAAGTTGGATTTTTTATCAAAGTAGACGAAGGGTTCTTATTCGTCATAACACTCCAGAAACCAGAAGGATTTCCATACTGTCCATAAAGACTTCTTAATGTTTCATATTTGCCCTTTGAACCATTCCAAACATAATATTCTCCAGCATCGCTCTTCCAAACCGCTTGTTTTTTAATTCCAACCTTACTTGAATTGTTTACAAGATTCATGTCTCCTGCAGTAACTCCTGTCTTATGGACAGGAGAACCACCAACATTGTTTGGCATATAATAAGTTCCATAATTGTCTTTTGTAGAAGTGAATACTTTTGACTCATCTACCCTACCGTCTGTTAAAGCATCTTTATTTATAGCTTGACCTTTAGAACCAGTGTATTCTGTATAATAACGAAGGCCTCCATCTCCGCCTCCAGAATAAGAAGGGCCACCTCCGCCGCCAGAACTGCTTACACTATTAGCCTTTGAGGCATTCTCATATACTTTCTCCCAAGAACCAGCCAAAGCCTGAACATTAACATCTATAGCCTCTACGCCACCGGCTAAATCTAAGAATTGATTTTTCAAATCGTTAATATTATCTGTCATTTGGTCTTGCATGACAGCATTTAATTCTTCAAAAGTGCTTTGCCACTCTCTCATCAATTCTTCTTGACCAATTTGAGATTCTGTTAAATATTCATTGTTCCATGTCATCAAGAAATCCATAATGGCTTGAGTCGATTGCTCTTGCATTAGTTCAACTTGTTCCCAATACCATGTCATTGTTTCTAACCGATATTCATAAGTCTCGTTTTCTGCATCAATAATAGCTTGCAAGTACTCTTTACGAGCCTCCATGTCATCCTCAAAACGCTTCTCGCTTATCTCTTGTTGCTTATCTTCTAAATCCTGTTGTAATTGAAGCAATGTTGCATTATTCTTACCAGAAGAGTCGAGAGTTGCACGACGTAACGCTTCTTGCGCTTCGAACAAATCTTCCGCGTTATCTTGCTCTTCACGAGCATCATTCCGAGCCTCAACAGCTTCTTCTATCATCTCAATTTCATCTTCAAGAGCTTTAATACGAGCGTTGTGCAATACTTCCTCACGATCTTTAATAGTCTCAAGTATTAAATCTTCGGTTTCTTCGATTAAATCTACAATCTCTTCACGCGCATCTTTAGTGGCTTCCGCATAGTTAAGAAGTTCATTTTCAGTATCACGAAGTGCATCTCTTTGCTCTTGGAAAGCCTGAACAAGATTGTCGATATCTTCTTGCATATCATCGGGCAAACCTTTATACTTGTCATACATTTCGGTCGTTGCCCACCCAATATCTCCGTTCTCTGCAATAGTGAACATATCACCGTACATTGAATCAAGAAGATCACCAGCAGCTTGATTAGTCATTTCTTGTTGCATGTCAAATAGTTGTTTGTAATAATCAAATTGCTCTTCATATAGACGTAAATTTTCGCCAAGCAATTCACCTCGACGAGCACCATTATACCCCTCATACAAATCCCTGAAAGCATCGTTTTCGTCTATCTTGTGTTGTATTCCTTCAATTTTCTCGAGTAGCGTAAGAGTACGTTCTAGTTGTTCATTATATTCATCTACTGCGTCCGTAGCTTCTTCGGCACCACCTAAGAATGCGCTCAAGTCAGTATCTTCACTTGCTAAAAATTCTGCTACGGTCTTTTCTGCCTCTAAAGCATTCCAAGAATCATTTAGATAATCTATCGAAGTAGTTAAATTATCTATTTCATTCTTCATGTTATTTACGGTTTCATCATAATCATCTGTAATTAAAGAATCCCATCTCTCTTCAAATGGCTCCATTAGAGATTCATATATAGAAGATTTTTCATCGGCTACGATATCTTCCCAACTATAATCTTGAGTCGTCCACATTGTTTTTAGCTGGCTAAAGAAGTCAGAATACATAGCTAATTGTTCATTTAATGTAGCTGCAGTATCTTTAACCTGTAAGAATTGTTGGTCTCTTAGGTATGAAGTTACCTCACTCTCTAACTGACCTTTTGTCTCAGCCGCATTGTACTCTTCCTTTCCCTGGGTCTCAATAGAAGTCAAAGCATTTTGTAACGCAACTCTTTGAGCTTCTAAAATTTGTTTTTTGGTCATTAATTCTGCTTGAGCTTCCTCTATTTTTGCTACTTGCTCTCGATAGGTAGCCCTAATAGATTCTTCCTGTAATGCAAGTAGTGCTTCTCTTCCTGTCTCAGACATCGTCATTTGACCATTTACGACTTGGAAACTATCTGCAATTGCAGCCATATTTGTGCTCCATAATTGAGCATCTATTAATCCATCTCCGGCACGTTTTTGTAAATCATTTATTAAAGTAAAGATAGATGAAACATTCTCTGCTGACAATCTACCTTCATTTTCTTCTAAATCTTCTAATACTTGATTTAGTCTTGACATTGAATCAACAGCAGAGTCTATATCTGATGCCATGTCGGCAAAACCAGGAGCTTCAGGAGAATAAGAGAAGAAATCAAGGGTATCTTCTAATGCACTTATAGTTTCGTTGACGTTTTGCACTATATCAAATTCTTCGGTTTCTTCCTTAAGGAGTTTGTAAGCCTCATAAGCATCCTTTATTTTGTCTGATGTATAAAACTGCTCCTCTCCCCAAGCAGTAAATTCTGCCTCAGAAGCGTTTACTCCTATTTCTTTAGAGGCCCTTTTTATAATATTACCAATGTCCTTATCTGAAGCACCAGGAATAAAATTCCATCCCCAAAGACCTTTATCTCCACGGTTTTCAGAAGCGAATTTTGTCCAATCAAAATTTTCTCCAAAACTAAATTGATTATTATTTATTCGCTCAAGAGCTTTTGCTCTTTTTTGTTCTAATGCCTCTATTTCTTTTAAGGTATTTTCTTGTATCTTCAATGAATTGGTATATTTATTTGTATTTCCATCGACATCTAGTAATAAATCAGCAAGATCGGAGTACGAACCATAAACCTCCATGACGTGATCCACCAGAGAGGGATCCAAATACCCAGCCGAAGACAACACTTCTCGCTCTGCGTCTGATAAATTATATAATTCGTCTTCAAGAATATGTAAATCTTCTAACCTTGCATTTTGAGAATCGGTTCTTTCTTCCTCTGGTGTCTCTAATATTTTATTTCTCTCAGCTTCGATGTTGTCTAAAAGAGTATATAGCTCTCCTCCTCCATCAACAGATATATCTAAGACTACTCGAATAATTTGTTCTATCTCTTCTGCATCATATCCTGCCGCCTGTAACATTCCGGTAAGCCTTTCTCTGGCCATATCTGCTGCTTCACCGAAAGTTTGATTACCGTATTCGAAAGTATAGCTTAATTCATTTACAATTTCTTGTAAATCAGATATATTGATATTGTCAGTAAAAGTATCTAATAATCTTTCATACTCTTCTGCTGCTTCGCCAACTTCAAGATTTCTATCTTCGTTAGAAGTATATATTCTCTCTGCTATCATATTTTGGAAGCCACTAGCTATATTGTTAAATAGTTGTGCTTCTGTCTCGTCCATCTCGGACGAAATTGAATCTCTTAATGTAGTAAAATAATCTGTGATGTCTGCTTGATACTCTTCGGCAACAGCCAGTCTATCTTCTAATTGCTTTTCGTCTGCAGATTTTCCGCCAGGAGTAAATATCTCTAATAAATCGCGAGTAAAATCCCATCCGTCTTCTGCTTCTTGTAGATCGGCGACAGATTGCATTTCTTCCTTGGCTAATCTGACATTGTCTTCAGCAATAGAATTTAATTCGGCTTGGGCTCTTGTAACATCAATTATTGCATTTCCAAGATTGTCATATCCCATAACCGCTTCTGGTATTAAATCAGCCAATTGAGCAGCCGCATCATTCAATTGTTGTTGCTCTTCCTCTGTCCGCTCAAGATTATTAGATAATTCGGTATAACTACTCAAAGCGTTTTCAATATTGCTATTTCTCTGAGTAAGTTCGTCTTGTTCAGCGTTTATTTCTTCAAGTTTTTTTCTTGCTTCTTCTGCCGACACAGTAAGCATGTCGAATGCAGTAATACCTATACCAACAGCAGCACCAATCGCAGCCCCCCATCCTGGGAGAATGCTATTTCCCATTGAAATTAAACTGGTTGTTCTTCCAATTCCCTCGTTTAAATCATCTGGAAGACCTATTAGAGAACCAATCATTTGGGCTATAGAACCAGCTGCTATACTTGAAAGAATAGATACTCCATTAAGTCCCTTGCTTATTTCTCCTAAGCTTGTACCAAATTTTTGCAAATTGCTTAGATTTTTATTTCCAAAAGCGGAAAATATATTGCTTAAATTAATATTTTTAGTATTACTTATATTCCCCTGAGACCATTTAGCGAATATCTCTTGAAGTCCTGAACGAGGAATATATTTGTCACTACTCGGAGAAGCTCCTGAAACAAGTCTTTCCTCTCCGGTTACCCTATCAACATATGTTCCTGTTTTTCTTATATCTTCTCGTCTCTCTACGTCGCTTTTTTTATTAAGTTCTAATGCTGAATCAATAGCATCTAATTCTTGTTTTTTTAATCTTACATTTTCCCTACTATTTGCTAATATATCTTCCCTATCTTTTGCAGCCTCTTTACTAAGTTGTTCCCCTATCTCGAAAGCTCTCCGATCTCTTTGGTTTGAGGTTGGATCCATTACTCCTTCAGCAGCCCAAGAAGCTACAGACGCCTGTCTTAATGCTGATGCAGAAGTTTTCCGTGCCAAATTTTTTTCTATTCTATCTATTGATTGGCCTGCATAAGCTTGAATTCCGGTTATCTCATTACGAAGTTGTTCTCTCCTATCTTCTAAATCTGAGCGTTTAGCAGCAAGAGCATTCAATATTTGGTCCTGTTCATATACATATGAAATATCGTTACCGTCTAAAGCATTTTTATTTTCATTTATAGCCCTTGCGCCAGCTAAGTAGGCCGTACTTAAAGCATTTTCTTGCGCTGTCGTCTCTCCAATCTGAGCTACTTCACTGTTATAGGTAGCGTTATTTTGCTGTTTTGCTGCAGTATTATTTTGAACAGAAGTAGTCATTCCATCTATCTGTTGCTTATACCGAGCCAACGCTTGTGAATTATTACCAAGACCATTTATTGTACTTCCAATTCTCGAAAAAGCATTGGAAACTCTGATCATGATATTATTCATTGCCGCTTGCCATTGATTAGTTATTTCTGCCGTTGTCTTTTGATTTTCTGTCTGAACGTTACGTAAAGCAGATATAAACTGTCCTAGACCCGTATTATTAAACCAATTACCAAAATTAGGACTTCTTATTGCTCTTAAAGTCTTATAGGCGGCTGATACAGCAGCAAATCCCGCTACAATTTGTAAAAGTCCGTCCGGTATAGCATTAATAACTTCAATTAAAGAAGTAAGTGCATCAACAAGAGTTTTAATCATGTCAGAATCAACTAAGCTTGTTGCAAATTGTTGCCAAGCGTTTTGCAAACCGATTAAGCTTGATTCTAGACCTTCATCATATGCTCTTAGCTGTCTAGCAGACTCTCCAGTCGAATTTTGCGAAATATCGACTAATTCCAATGCTCTATCATAGTTATCCATTAAAGCAATGAAACGAGATTGTTGTCTGTTACCAGCCAAAACTGTAGCAATGTATGCTTGATGATTTCTATCCAAATTAGCCCACATTGGACCTAATTCATTTAATATTTCTTGTAATGGTCTTAATTGTCCTTGTGTATCAAGAGCCGCAATACCAATGCTATTTAAAGCTTCCGCAACATTGCTAAATGTCGTACCGTCTTCTTCAACTTTTCCAATGTCTGTAATCTCTTGAATACGAGAAGTAATGGACTTCATCGCAGTACCGATATTCTCTGGTGCTTCACGAGTTACTTCTTGCATCGTTGATAAATAAGCCATATAGTAATCTAAGTCTAGACCAGCCATACGCGCTTGAGAAGCAGATTTTTGCATTGCAACTGTTAATTCATCAACGCTTGATGCTGCTGCCGCGTCTAATGCAGACATCTTATCTGCGATATCCATTGCATCAGAAGCTGCTAATTGATATCCATTTACTGCTGCAGTTAATCGGTCTGCAGCCTCTCCGGCCTCAATTCCACCAGTCTTAGATATTGCAACAGAAGCCTCAGTCATAGCGAGAGAATCTTCAGTGCTCAAACCTTGTTGATAGAATACTAATTGTGCTTCTGCAACAGCGCTAATTGTTGAACTTAATTCATCCGCCAATTCTGCATAAGCACTTGTTAAACTCATAACTTCGTCTCTGGTCATTCCGGTAACCATTTGAGTACGAGTTAGTGTTTCATCGTATGCAGTAAAGAATTGTTGTGCGCCTCTTGCTGCATCTTCTAATATATTACTTAAACTAAATCCCAAAAAAGAAGCTGTGAAGGTATCCCCAAGTTCTCTAACCCTTCCTCTTGCTTCATCTGAAGCTTTTGCCATCTTTTGCAAATTTTGAGTATAGGAAGGAATGCGATTAAGTATATCATTCTCTTGAGATGTTACTTGTGAACCAGTCATTGCTGCGGATGTTGTAAAATTCGTAAGCATCTCTGGCGTAATCGTGTTGGCGAGCAAGCCTTCTCTAGAAAGAGTTAAGTTTCTAATATTACTTTCTATATCTCCCTTTCTTGTTGTTCTTAATTCATTAGAGATGGTTTGATATCGACGAATTAAATCTATCTGAGTTTGAAACTCTTCGTTTAAGTTGCCTTGAGCATCTCTTAGCGCTTCGATGTCCTTAATCTGCTTCATTCTTCCACGAGCTGTCGTATTTATGTCAAAATTATTATCAGACGCTAATTTACGCAATTCGTTTAAAGCTGACTTATTCTTATTCCATTGTTTTAATTGATTTGTAGCAGACTCTAATTTTGCATCTATCTCTGAAATAGCCTTTAAATTATTTTGGTTGACAGGACTATCATAAAAAGCTTTTATTCCCGCCGTAGCTGCATCTAAAGATGCCCGAGCTGCGTTAGCTTCAGTCTTTACTCTATCCATTAATTGAGCAATTTCATTTTCTCCCCGGCCCGAAGCCATTGCAGCGTTAAGATCTTCTACAGATTGACGAAAAGGGGCAAGTACATCGCCTGAAATCCCCGTTACCTTCGTTTGTAGGTCAACATTGTTAAATTGCTTCAAAGCAGAGTCTAACTGCGTCGTATCTGGTACAAAATTAACTCCAACATTGACTGATGTATTTCTTGCCATCCAGGCTCACCCCCATCACTCTCTTTTATTCTTCTTTTGCCTTATCTATCGCTTCTTTCACTTTCTTTAGGTTTTCTTCTGAAAAGAAATTACTTAATTGTTCCATAGCTCCACCCAAAGAACAATTGTATTTAGCTTTCTTAGAAGCGCCTTCTTTTACTTCTTCCATAATTTCATTCAGTATATCTTTATATTCTCCTTCTTTTAATTCTTCAATTAAATGATAGTTTTCATCAACAAACACTACCCAATCAATATCTTTTGCGTTCATTGCCTCGTGCATTTCCTTATTCCCAAATAAAGTAAAAATAATTAATGCTAAATTAATATCCAGTTCATATTTTGAAAAGTAAAAACCTTCTCCCAAATTATTTAAAATTTCTCTAACCATTAGTCTCTTTGTACTAATTTTCTCTAATCTTTCTAATCCTTCTAACTTCATTTCTTATCCCTCCTATTTCATATTCGCATAGTCAAAAGTCATTGTAACCTTTGCCTGATTATATGTTTTATGAGCTATTCCCGCTGTAAGTCGATACCACTTATCACGGGTTCCTCCTCTTTTATAGTAAGAACTTATGTTGCCAGCTTCTTGCGAATCTGCTTTCAACAATAATTTTCCAGAACCTTTAAGTTCATCTAATCCTTTTCTTGCCTGTCTAAGAACGACTCCCTTACGCGTTATATCTTTTAAAGAATGCTTATTCCCCTTCCCCATTAACCTGGATATAATAGCAGAACTTCTTATAATAGTATAACCGCTCTTATCTGTTATAACCCATAAATGAGTATTCATAGCGTCGCTAATACCGCTAATAAGATGGTCAAATACGGCTCTCTCTAATACCGGGATAACAGGTTGCAAAACATTTAGTGTTTTAGAATAATCTAATCTTTCTAATGCAGTTGTATCTATTGAGCTCAAATTCGTATATACTCCCTGCATATCAGAAAACCTCTCTGAAGATAAAGTTTTCATAACTAAACTTTTATACGAGCTTAATCCCCAAAAATGTTGGTTTATGAGCGCTGTTTTAATAGCCTTCTTATCTGTCCCGTGAACATTAGAAATAAGATTTGACATCTCCATTGTTGTCGCAACTCTAACTTCTGGCGTCTTGCTGATTGGCTTGGCCTTAAGTTGTAAGTTAAGATTCTCCCCAAAATCATTTAAAGGAATTGTCATATCGTGGCTATAATATCTTCCTTTTTGAGCAATTTGGTCTGGTCGATATTTATTATCTCCAACCGCTCTTGCCGAAGCTTCTACTGCCATAGATTGAAACTTTTCTAAAATATCCTCTCTGATTTTTTCTTGATTTTTTGACATATAATTCATTAGGTTTAAATTAAAAATCCCAACAACGATTAGCTCGTGAATATATCCTTCTAATTGCGCTGCTCCTTTTACTTCTTTAAACCTGGCTCCTGAAGTGGTTAATAATCCATTTACATTTTTTATCATCGCATCGTACAAATCAGAATACCCTTTCTGCAAAGACTGTATAACCGAACCCTCTTTATATGTTCCTTCTAACACGTCAACCACCGAACCTATAATCTCATTCCTCGCTTCTTGCGTGTTAAAATTAATCTGACCGTTTCCTTTGTGCTTATCTATGTAGTCTATCAATATTTTTGCTAAAGCTTGTAACGCTTCTGTGGAACCTGTCAATAATTGATTTATGAGTCTTAATCCATTGTCAGGCGTAGCGCTTTCGCCAAGACTTGCGGCAAAAGAACTAAGCAAAGAATCTTCTTCTGCAATCAGTTGAGCTAATTTTTGATTGGCTAAATTTGTACTTCTATCGCCCTCATTAATGTTTTGTATTAAAGGGTTTCGATTCAAATATAGTCGATGAATATAATTACCAGTTTCATAATATTCTGGTGCTGAAGCGTACTCTGCCATATTACATCACATCGATTGTAAATATACTCTTATTTATAACGCCCTGAACTTCTTCAGGTAAAGCCATGACATATAAAATTGAGCCAGACGTTGCAGAAGAATCGTTAAACCCAATCATTAAATCGGCCCCAACAACGACCTTTGGAAACTTTAACAATACGCCGAATTTCTCTTCTGTAATTATATCCATCGCTGTACATTGCATCTCCAAGCTAAGTATCAACTCTTGCCCAAGCTGACCGATAGAAGTCGACATTTTACTTGTAAACTCTTCGTCGTAAGAATAAGTAATGGTTTTATTAATATCGTTAACAAAAGTAACTTCATCCGCTTCAACAGAATATTGGTCACCAGCTATCTTAACTAACTTGCCATAATCATCTGTAAAATATAAAACCAAGTTACCGGCTGGAACAGACGGAAGCATTAATACATTGGTTCCATTCAAAACCTCTGTACCCGAACGCGTAAAATAAGAAATGGCTTCTCTATTTCCTTTACCAAATATATCTCCAAAAACGCCAAGCATAACTTGTCCATTCGTAAGCTCAAACGTAACACTCTCAATAGTTGATGTGTTTGCCTCGGTACTTCTTCCAGTTGAAGTAAATGTACGCTGATTTATCGAAAAGTTTGACATATTTGCATCATCTATAACAAGAAAAGGCTCTCCTTTCTTATATTGAACTCCATTATAACATCCGGGAACCCTTACTTTGAAAATTGCTCTCTCTAACTCTTGAAATCTAAGTCTATTAAGCATATCATCACCCTCATAAGTTTAATTCCTCTGCTTATTAGTAGACCTTTTACGTCCTTATTCGGTACGAGAAGGCTCGTAAATATATGTCTTTGTTCCGGCATTATATATTGGCCATCCCATTCCAGCTGCCTGAGCGCGCATAACCTCTTTATGATACATTGGCTCCCTATTCTTTATGACATTTTCCTCGCCTGTTTTCCAATGCTTAACCCAATAATTCTTGAATGAAGGCGTTACCTTAACAAATCTTAATCCCTCAAGAGAGCCCATAGATGAACCGTTGAAGTAATTATAATCAATGTAGTAAAGAATTGGCAAATCGTTCCACTTATTAATTATATAGCGCCACAATTTCGACGCTCCTCCAACTACGGTATAGCCAAGTTTAGTTGCCCCACGAATTATCTCATAAGATGGTTGTTTATGAAAAAAGCACTTACCTACAATATATGACATAATAACTTCGCCCTGGTAGATCAGGCAAACCGCCTTTTGGCCACCGCGAAATCCTTGAATATTATTCTTCTCAAAAAACTCTCTCATTGAAGCCGACTCTCTTTCTTCAACTGTGCACTTACGGGCATATAACTCATGTTCCGTAATACCCAAGGCATGTTTGATAATATTTTCAAGTATTGGGCGCTGACGCTCATTATCCCACTCATACTCGAATATATGAATAAGTCGAATACCTTTCTCCTCGCACTCTTTAGACTTATTATAATGATAATTTTTATCCTTTTGTTCCGCTCCGTGCCAGTAATTACCATTAAACTCAATTGCGACATTCTTCTCAGGAATATAAATATCAAGCTCTTTTGGCGGAATTACATCTCTCACGTTATAAAGAGGACTAACACCAAGACTTTCGACAAAAGCGCGAAGGTCTTTTTCTTTGTTGGAAACAAGAGATGCACACTTTGGACAACCCGTTCCGTTAGAAATGACATTAGATGGAATTGCTTCCCATTCATGTCCACAAGTCATACATTTAAAAATAGTTTTATCATGATAGCTCTTATATTCTCCAATCGGAAGTATATTCCCATCTGTTTTAGAAAATACTTCAAATTCAAAGTCTTTCTGTCCTTTTCTCTGCATATCGTGTACTTTTTTAATTGCACATTTTGGACATCCTTTACCAGAAAAAATTGATGCCGGATATGTTTCCCATTCATTACCGCATACCTCACATTTAAAAAGTGTTTTAGTATGACGAGAAACATAATCACCGAGCATCTTAATGTTCCTATTATTAAGCCTGTTCTCAATTTCTTCACTTGATATTCTATATCTATCTCCGATAGAGTTATTCGCACATTTAGGACACCCATGACCACGAATAATTGTAGCTGGATTTGTATACCATTCATATCCACAATTCTCATGCCTTATTAAAACTTTTGTCTTAGAATTAACATAATCACCTACAAGAGTATATCCTTGAGGTAATTCACTAATAAATTTTTCTTCGCTCTTGGGTTGATGAGAACTTCTACATTTTGGGCATCTGGTTCCTTCAAGAAATCTTGCCGGAGTAGGCGTAAATTCTGTTCCGCATTTATTATGACGCATTTGTATTTTTGTCAATGTGGTCGTATATTCGCCTAAAACAGTGTATTCATCACCAACCAAATCATAAACGAGTTTTTTAAACTCTTCTGTGGTTCTCTTTTTCATAAACCAACCTCCTTAATTATATTATAACACAAGAGATTAATTCTGTAAATAAAAAAGAACCAAAATTTGGTTCTTTTTGAAACTTATATTATATAGAAGCTCCTTCGATACAGTCAGTTTCTTCGCCTAATTCGTTACCATTGTAGATTCTGTAAACGATTAAACGTTTGTCATCATCTGCCAATGCGGTACCATTCATATCGAATACAGCAGCTGTTCCATCTGCATTTAATTCGAACGTATAGTTATTGTCTAATGCGAATCTTGGAACTTCAATTTGGAATGCATCGTTACGTCCAGTAGCAGTGTTGTATAACTCAGTGTCACCAACGAATCTATAAGTCTTAGCAAAGATATCACTGAATACAGTTAATTCTTTAGCTTGGTCAGCAGTAGTGATATCATAGTCATAGAATATTTGATATTCTTTTCCTGCTTCAATTGTATAGTCGCTTGGTCTCCATTGAGCGTCTGCTAAAGCGATAGTTTGAACAGCGCCACCATCAGCTGGTGCATCATAACGAGCTTTTCTTTCGCTTATGATACCATCGTTAACTTCAGCTAACCATAAAGTTGAGCCAGCTGGCATTCCATGAGTTAGATTAATGCCTTCTTCACTTGCAGTAACTTTTTCGTTGTAAGTGATTCTTATAGCAGTATCTTCTCCAGAGTTGATAACTTCTCCACCTGTAACAACAGCTAAATAAGTCATACTCATAACAGCATCTTGAACAGTTAAATTAACTTGTTTATTAGATGGGATACGAGCTAAAATTGGGTTACCTTTACCACCTTGTACATCGTTAGTATCAGCAGTTTGTTCAACTGTAGATAGTTTTAATGTATCAAATTTAGCAACAGGATTTCCACAAACTAAATCGTATAATACAACGTCAGCACAAGTAACAGAAGCATATTTACGTCCCATAATTTCAAACATAATTTCTACCTCCATAAAATTATTCTAACCAGTGCTTATTTTTGCCTTTATGTTTTTTATCCATATAAGGTGAAAGCATTGAAGTTATTGTATAATTTTCTACTTGCACAACCTTTTCTATCAGAGCGTTAAATTGGAACAATGTCATATTAAATACTTCATCATATCCGTATCCATGAGCAACCAGACCGACGACTTTATTTGCCAAATCGTCAACCCCCTTTTCTTTTTTGAACTCGTCAAGTTTTTTTTGACCAGCCATAATTTTGTCATGAATCTCTTGTGCCCTTTTAGAACGAGGTGCGTTTTTAGTTTTTAAATCCTCTTCTTTTTGCAGTGTTATTAATCTAATAACACCTTGAATCTCTAAGAAAAGTTCTTCAGTGAGCTCAATACCCGACTGTAGTTCCCCTATAAATATAGAATTTTGCATCTTTAGGAACTCAACTTTTTTATGCAGAAAGAACAACACACTATCGCAAAAAGCCTTGTGCAAAAGAGGATCATATGTCATAAACTTCTTATAAACATCAAAATCGCTCATATTCCACGTTTCGTCGTTCTCCTCTTTCAGTAATTCTTTCCGTTTTAAAAACCAGACTGCGGCCAATGAGCCAAATCTCTCAGACCCAAGAATAGCAAGGTCTTTTACTGTTGGCTGAAAAAGCTCTAAGTCCTTATTTATTCTTATCGACTCGCCCAAAAGAAGATAGCTTGCGCTAATTTTCAAGGATTGTTGCATAAACCATCCTGAAGCCGATTAGTCTGTCAGACAATTTACTGTATATAACTTGGTCTAAACGATATTTTACTCCCGAAGTCTGAACAAATTGAGTGGTCATAACTCGGTCTATTTGGTCGCAAATAATAAGCGGACGCAAACCAGCATTAATTATCCACTGTTCAGGCGGAGTCCATACATCAATTGCAATCGTTGTCTTTGCCTGATTACGACCATCCTCTAAATCTTCCATAAGCAGATTAATAGATATATAGCTTGCGTCTACGTCTGTTTCATTATGTAAAGGGATAAGAGGTGTACGCCAAATCGTCTTATCGACAAGAGAGATAGAGACATCTTCTTTTTCAAGAGGGTCTCTATCTATATAATATAACAATTTACGAATTTTAGCGTCGTTATCGAGAGTATTGGCGATGCGAGTTATATCATTATTTAAACTAAGAAATAAGCTCGCTTCTTGATTCTTTGTACTAAAAATCATCTAATCACCCCACCGAAACTATCTCTATATTTTTCTCATAAACCACAGACTCTTGACCTTCGTCAGTTGTTATCGCAATAAGCTTAATTGTACCAGAATACTTATCACCAACTCCAATGGTTATAGAATTATCTGTCATTGTATAAGTTCCTTTAACTTTCTCTGGGAAAGTAACAATAAATTCAGCCATTTCGTTTGTGTTAAGACGATAGGTCTGTTCAGTAAACCACGCAATTGAATCTGAACCAACTAAGAAAACGTTGTTCTTAACCCATTCTTCACCCGTATGAATAACAAATTCTGAATATATAAGCTCATTGCTCGCAAGCTCAACCCTAACAGGTATATCTTCTGCTACTCTTGGGGTTATTATATTACCATCAACATCGCATGTATCATCTGGCACAATAATTTCGATAGGTTTTTCATCAACTATCTCGCCGTTAAGTAATACATGATATTTAACCTCGAATGGCGTATCAACTGTCCAAACAACATCTGGTTCAAAATCAAGAGATATTGTGTAAGTCCAGTCAGAGTAATCTGCAACGTTATTGACAACGTCATCTCCATCTTGCAAAATATCATCATACATGCCAAGTATTGTAGTTCCATCTATAGACAAGTTATCAACAAATGTAACACGATATGGCTGACCATTGAATAAGAAACGCATGTCCTGCTCAAGCTCAAGGTTACGTTGGGTGATAACAGTAATTGGCGTATCAACATCCCTTGTCATAACAGGAGGATCTGTATATTGATTTTCAACCAATATTGAACTCATTCCACGTCCTTTCGCGTAAGCCTTTTGACTAATTAAATTTCCTTCTTTGTCAACCCATTTTAAATCAACATTACAGCGATAAGCCGTACCATAAAAAGATTCCTTTATAACCCTGGCCTCTCGCTTTACTACTACCCAGTACTCTCCGTCCCACTCAAATAGAGTTCCCATACGAAGAACATCTGGCTTAGAGAGAACAAGAACCTCATCTCTAACGTCAGTCATTCCGCCAGTCATAATGCCAATTCTCTGTGTCTCTCCATCAATCGTAACGTCCATTCCGTATTGTGATATGTCCAAGAATACATCTAAGTTTGTCCTAACCTGTTTTTTAACATAATCTTTCAAGCTCGTGCCTATAGAATTTTCTATTCGAGCACGATAATCGTCTAATGCGCTCAAGAACATCACCACCTATTTTGATGTCTTAGAGACACCATTCAAATAATTAATAACATCAAAAATCCTTTTCTTAAACCACTCGCCCTCAAGATATTTTAAAGGTGCGATTTTAAAAGCTATTGTGCTTGCGGTAAGACTATCGAGCAAACCATTATTCATTGTTAACTCCATTAATAGCTCATCGTATAGTCTTTCCCAATCCTTTCCTTCTTCTCTCCAGCATAAGATTTTGTAAACCATAGAGATAATATGCTCACGGATATATTTTTCTTGCATCTTATTCGTTTCCTCCAAATTGATAGATATCGACGACCTTGAATGTATATTCTGTAAGCTTATTTTTAAGTCTATTATAATAAGTATCATGCAAAGTTAATAAGTTACGCATTGTGTCATTTGGAGAATAAGTCTTAATTCCAGCGTCATAATATGCTTGTTGAATAAACCTCGTAGAGTTCATTTGTTGTTCTACCCAAGCCACAACCATTCCCCAAGACAAGCATTCAATTTCATGTTCTGTAAGCTTCTGCAAGAATTTTCCTTCTTCATCATCTCTGGCATGTAAATTATAGCCAGGAACTTTCGCCAAACGGCACAAATAATAAATAGAGCGTTTAAGCAATGGTAGGAATTCAGCCATTAATTCTTCTTGAGACATAAGTGCATATCTATCATCAGAAATACAACTTAAAAATTGTTCGTAAATGTCCATAAAAGGAGTTCCGTCCTCTACGTCTTCCTCAGTCGAAACTAAAAAGTCGTTTTTAATATGGACATCTTCAGCCTCGAGAATAAATTCTATGCTTTGATTTCCTTCAGCACTAAAAGTAAACAAGAAATTCATAATACTATCATCGATGATTATATTAAGCCCTTCTTGCAGTTCTTCATATGTTTTTGTCTCCCATTCAGCACTTACCTTATTATAAACCATAATGCTTTCTATTGCGGCAGGATTGCTGACTGTGCAGATAAGATTGTCTCCTTCTCCAACCGAATCATTAGCCACTATCTTTAGATTTACTTCAGTAGACTCATTAACAATAAAAACATTTGGCATGTCTAAGCTTAAAATAGGCTTCATTAACACCACCCCTTATTCAGATAAAATCTTTTTTACCATATCCGTATTATATCTCTCATTCTTTGCAACAATATCTTTTAAAGTATCGTAATTTGCTGGATTTTGAATAGCTTCTCTTAATTTATCTTCTTTCTCATTCTTTATCCAATTATAAATAGTAATAGCTTTTACAATTGGAATCTCGTGTTTTTCTTCTTCGACTTTAATTTGATGAATTCCGCTTGATTCTTCTACTGGAGCAATTCTGTCCCCAAGCAAATAATCTCTTTCTTCTTCTGTTAAAATGCTTCCATAAAGCATTTCGTCCGTTAATCCAATTACTTTAATTAACCCTTTACAAATCATTCTCCTGCTGGTAGGATTATCAAGGATACTCTTAAAATTTTCTAATCCTATTCTTAGTTGTCCATTAAGTGGAATGCTGTAAACTCTGCCACTAGAGTCTCTTAATCCAACTCCACAATCGCCCGTATTAATAAGGCGAACTTCAATAAATTCTTTCATTTCTAACCTCCATCATCTCGTTTTCCTAAGCCTTTTGCCTATTTTATAGTAGACAATCCCAGCTTTGATATTATTTTATCATACTTTTATAATTCTGTCAATAGAAATTGTAAAATTAAGGAACAAAAAAAGACTCTTTCGAGTCTTTATTATTATATAGATTCTGGAGCTAAGCTTTCATCACGGTAAATTGCCCAGTAGTTGTTTGATAGAATTGCAATATCGAACATTTGCTCTAAGCTAATTTCCTCTGAAAGAACAGCGTCAGTAAAGTTACGTACGAAAGTAGGTCCTTCGAAAGCAATTTTAACTGGTTTCTCTGCTCCAACTGGCATAATGTAAGCATAAGAATCATCAACTAAAGTTTCAGTATTTGTGTCATCAGTAAATGATTGGTTAAGTACGATTACATTGCAGCCTTTATACATTCCTACATAGCCTTGATCTCTAATATCTTCAAGGTCTCTTGTAGAAATCTTAGGGTTTACTAAGCTAGCCCATCCTGGTGCATTGTATAGTCTACTAGCAAAAGCAAATGTACAATAAATATTTACTGCATCGCCATAAGCTCTTACAGTGTTGATTAACTTATCGAATTCTTCGATTATTAAACCATTACCACTATATTTATTTGCAGCAGGTCTGTCTGGTGCATTGAATGATGCTACTAATGCTTTTTGAATTTCTAAGTAAACTTTTTCACTTAAAGCTTCAGTTAAAACATCTAATAACTCGTTCATTGTAATACGTCCTAAAAGGAAGTCTTCAATTTCTAAACGAGTAGCGCCAGCGTATACTCTTGGTTGCATTACTAATTCTCTATTGTCTAAAGTAAATGTTTTATAAATACCTTGGTCTCCAGCCTTAGTAACGAACTTTTTGCCTCTATATCTACCAGTTCTGATAGTGAAGCTAATTTTTTCTCCATAATTTTTTCTTCTGATTTCAGCGAAATCACCGAATTGTTCTAATACACGTCTTGGAATAACGATATTAGCTACTTCTTCGATTATTTCGTAAAGTTCAGCTGCGTGTTTTCTAAGATATCTAAAATCTTGGAAATCTTTTAATTGTTCACGAAGTGAATTTTCAAGGTCAGCAGCAGTGAATTCAGAAGGGATATTTTCTTTTGTAACTGTAGCAACTGCTAAGTCTATGATATCTTTCATGTTATCCATATCTTACTACCTCCCCTTAAATTCTGTTTACTTGTACATAGAATCCTTTAGTGTCATCTGGCATTGTGCTTAAAGTAACGATAAATTCAGATTTAGCACTTGAATTTTTAGTAGCTGTTACTTCAATCATACCTTTACCATCAGGATATCCATATAAAGTTTTTCCACCAGCCATAGCTTCTTCTAATGCAGCGTCATCAGTAAATTCGCTATCATCATATGAAACAAGGTTAGTATGGAATTTGTCTCCTTCGTTTAATTTCCATAATCTTGGTAATTCTTCTTCGTTATTTACGTTGAATACGAAATGATTAGCTCCTCTTTCTCCTGCTCTATAATATCTAACTGTAGAATGCATTAAATATGGGCAAGATACGTCTGGAGTCATAACGATTTCCATATTTTTACGGTCAATGAAAAGAATCATACCATTTTCTAGAGTTTCAATCCCATCAGCAACTTTAGTTTGAGCTTCAATTTGACGAGTAGCTGAAGCAGCTAAGAAATTGTGCTCAACAACACCATGTGCTGGAATAGTATATTGTTTTCTAGCCATGTTTGATTACCTCCATTAAATTATTTGTTGTTAGAAGCGTTTTTAGTAGCTCTAACTAATTCTTGCCAACCAGATTTAGTTTCTTTCTTTGCAACTCCGTTAAATGAATAAATCATTCCATTAACTTTTTCTTCGTCGCTAGTTTCTTCAACTAAAACTTGTTCAGCTAATTTAGCACCTAAAGCAGATTTTAAACTTTCTACACTATAATCACTTAAGTTTTCCTTAATATTACTTAAGAAATCGCTATCGTTAATTTTAGATGAGAATTTGTTTATTAATTCTTCTTTAGCTGCGTTTTCATATACTTCTAATTTTGCAGTTAAATCTTTAACTTGATTTTGTAAAGATTCAATTTCTGCTTCGAAGTTTACAGTAGACTCTCCTTCTTCAGCTTCCTCTTCAGATTCAGAACTTTCTTCAGTAGACTCTTCTTCATCTTCAACTTCTTCAGTCTCTTCTTCTGATTCGTCTTCTTCGCTTTCTTCCTCTTCTTCCTCAGCTTCTTCTACAGGAGTTTCTTCAGCCTCTTCAACTTCAGGTTTCTCTTCTGTTTCATTTTCCTCAGTCTCTACTTCAGTTTCGATAACTTCGGTTTCTTCAACAGGAGTTTCTTCATTGGTATTAGTAGAAATTTCTTCTGTTACTTCTACAACTTCTACTTCTTCATTATTTGGCATATTTTTACCTCCTTTATTAGATTCTTGTTCTTTTAACAAACTCTCGTAAGCGCTAAGCATACTTGTATATGTTTGTAAGAACTTCGCATCCTTGAAGCAAGGAGTATGTCCATCCCCTAAAACCGTTATGCCGAAAAATTCAGCATTTGTGATTTTAAGATATGTCTTGTCATCATAAATCTCAAATTCGCCCTCGAGCGTTTCTGGATTAAGTTCCATAGACAAAGATTTCTCCTCACCAAGAATTTTTTGTGCTTCAGGGAATCTTCCATCCCAGATAACAACGTCAACTTCATAGTAAGTTCTCTTTACTGGTAAGCCATATATATCTTCAGTTATTTCTACCTTAAGAGTATTTGGCTCCAATGGAACAAATCCATAAGCAATTTGACCTTCGCCATGTCCCTCGAAATCATCATTTTCGTAGTTGTATCTTCCGACAATAGGAGTACCAGGAATGGTTCTAATCAATTTACTTGCCGTCTCTGGAGTAATTATAGTCCTATTTACATTTGGTCCTTCGTAGAAAACTCTCGCTCTTCCAAGTGAAAATTGGTTATTTACTTTAGAGTACTTTGTTATCTCGATATTTAGGGCGGCATATTTTGTTAAGTCCATATCACTTGCCTCCTTTATCTACTTTCTTCTCTATCGAGAGTAGTATCTGTCTTATCCTCAGTTGATGATTCAGGACGACCGCCTTCAACCTCGTCTATTGCAGTCTCGGTTTGTTCAACAGCCGTTCCAGCATTGCCACTCAAAGTGTGCGAACTCATTAGGGGAACAAGTCGTCTGTCGAGCTTCAATAAATCATTTTCCAAGTATAAAAGAGACTCAAAGTGCCTTTGCTTAACACCAACAGCTATTTGAGGAATAAGTTTGCTATAACCATATTGTGCATTCTTCAAATAGGTGTCCATCATTTTCTCCCTATTACGGTAGGAAATTGGAAGATAAGAAACTACAAAATTATAAGTTCTTTTATTTCTAGCACCAATCTCTGCCGTAGTAATAAACGATAACCAAATACTTATTTGTTCCATTAGATTCCACATGAAAGCCTCATCTTTCATTGCAGAATAATCCAATAGACCAGCAGTGTCACCGCTAAATATTGCCTGCGGTACACCAGCTTCATTATACATTTTTTCTTCAAACTTATCAATAAAGTCCAAGTCCGTATCTCTTGAAGTATCAGACAAATCAAGAACCTCAACATCTGCCAAAGACGTAAGAGCATTAACTCTTTCCATGCCTTTTGTAATACGTTTTAGGTTAGCATGAAACTCTGCAGCCAATGCCAAGTCTATTTCTGGGTCGCCGTTAGAATCAATCTCAACATGTTGGAATAATATTTTTTGTAGACTGTCCTCAATGTAATTGTCTCTAACTTCCTCGAATTTTCTCATACGAACTATTTGTCGAATTATTCCGGCAAATGGTGGAAGACCGTTGTATGATGTAAAACCTATTCCATGAACAGGAGTTACAATGATTTCTCTATCTCCGCCATTCAACCATCTGTTATAAGCCGCACGAATTCCTTTCGGATATTGCTTAATTATATCTTCTTTAGTTAGATTTGAGTTAATGCCGACTAAAGAAGCGACAACTTGGTCAATAAATGTTAAGTCAAGCTCGAATATAGGCATTTGTCCATTCTTAGCACTACCAATTATCCGACAATAACTGCTTGGTAATTTACACATTTGAAAATACACTTTTCCATCTAAGTTGACAAAATCATAATAATAGAAGGTACTTCCTTCAACGAGAATGTCTGTTAATACTTTGACTGTAAAATTCTCTACATTAATCTCATCATCAAGAAAGGTCAATACTTCATTATACTCTTTATCAAGTTTCTTATTATTTACTCTATCCGGCAAGTCAACCGGCGTAACGTAATAATAATCAAGGAATAATGTAGCATAATACATTATAATTCTTTGATATTGTGGTTCATCAAAGTAGACTTTAGACAGTATAATCCATGTAGGGTCATCTGGAGATAATTCCATTAATTTTTCATAAGAAACAGTCTTGGGGTTGATACCCCTAACTCTTTCAATATCTATTACTCTATCATAGCCCGGGTCATATCTATTAATTGCTTTTGCTAGTTTTTGGAACCTGGCAATCATAGCATCTTTTTCTTTTGGGTCTATCTTTTGTTGCTCCACTTTTTCACCTCCCCTTTTTAGTTATAAAAATTATACTGAGCAAGCCCACCTTTTCCGGCACGTTTTTTTAATTCCTTCTCTTCTTCTAAACTTATAAACCAAAGACCATAAATAAATGATGATACCAAGTCTTTTCCAATCGTAGTCTTGATTCTTTGGACATTAATGTTGCTTGTTGCTGTTTCAAGATTTGCCTTCATATTTGATAATTGGTCTTGCAGTTTTGTTGTAGATATATATGGTATTAATTGAATAGCCTTCTTCTCAACCTTCATCTTATTCCAATACTCGAACTTCGAGAAGTAAGTGCGCGCTTGTCGTTCATTTATAAGGAGACGTATTCTATCTAAACTTAACATCAACTGAGCGTTCTTATAATAGTCTGAGTTTGCCGAAGCGCTGGCCTCAACACCATACAATTTTCTTACACAACCAGACAATTCAGTCTTCTTATATTTTGGCTTATTAGTAAAACCATATGGAGGATAAAAGTCTCCATCTTTTTCTTGCTCAATAAGTAAAAAGTCAGCAATACCAGCACCTGGACCGTTTATATCGACAACGATAGCCCTAAAGTTAAATAAAGAATCAAGTTGCTTAATTTTTATAGATTGGTCTTGAAAATGTCTACCCGTTCCATTTAAAATCATAATATTTACCAAATGCGTCTTAAAACGATCTCCACTTGTATACGTCTTAAATATTTCTAATACGGTTTCATCGTTGAAACGTCCAACGTCGACTGCCAGAGTATAAAATACATCATTCCTTTTTTCTGGTTCAAATTCTGGTCGAAGGATAGTTCTTCGCTTATCGATTAGCGTATATGAAAAATAACTATCTTCACTACCACCGGCCCATCTTGACATATATTCTCGCAAAAATGTCTCTAATTTATAATTACCTGTTGACTTAATTTTATCCATTATTTTTTTCTTGTTTAACAAACCGTGCATAATTGGAATGCGATAGTCTCCACCAAAAACGAATGCGGTTGGGTCAAAACACATGTCTACAAGCATCTCAATAGTTGTATTATAAGCATAAGTATTCTTATACCCGGCCGAACCAATCATCATTTGAGAAGCGTGTGGTTCTGTTGGATTATTTAAACCGCCAACGGTCTTTCGATCAACATTCATTAGTGGAATTACATTAGCTTCAATTTCATCTTGGTTGGCTAATGAGAATTCTTCGATAGTTCCGCCTGTTCGCATTTATATTCAATATGGTTCGCTATACCATACCCGAACAACTGTTCAGCTGTATATCTCTATACAGATTAGACTATATTTTGTTGATATAAAAATTCTTCGATTTTTGTATCAACCCTCCTCTTTCCACTCGCTTGAGTGTACTTGCTTTCGCAATAGTCGTTGAACCTTTCTCTTTTCGAGACTTGGCTGCTGATTACCCAATCCTAAATATTTTTTAACATTCACACCTGGATATATTTCATTCCTATGTTGTAGTTATTTAAGCTATCAGGGCTTCCCAGCAATTAAAGAGGTATTAAGCTTTATTTAACGTGGCGCTAAGGGCGCTAACAGTTTACGTCCACCACGTGCCGCATCAGTTGTAGAAACAATGTCTATTTGAGAGCCATTACGAAACTTAAGTTTTGCTTGGTCATCTCCACCTGTTGAATAATGTTGCTTTTGCTTATCATATTCGGCTATGTCTAACTCATTAACAAAAAATGGGACAAGGTAATATACCTCGGACATTTTCTCTTTTGTAATCATTGCGGCTTGTTTTTTCGTATCTGCACACAAGAATAATTTACTCATTGGTTGCCACATTGCCTTCATATTAATAGCAATGAAGTTTAAAAACGATTTTGAATAGGCACGAACGAAAATACCGCTAACTTTTTGGAATCTGGCCATTACTCGCAAAAAGAATCTCTGGTAAAAAAATATCTCTTGAAAATAGGTATTCTTTTTCTTTACGATGTCAATGAAGTAATCGGGATAAAGATATAAAAGTCGCATAGCTTTTGTGATATTGTCCCAGTTATCCATTACATAATCAGGCGTAACCACAACTCGCTTAATATCATTTCTTTCAGAGTACATATGATGATATTCAGAAATAAAATCATCCAAACTATTTTTCATATGTATTGCTTATCTCCTTGAACATATCAATTAATTCTTCCTCTGAAAGTGCCTCATCGTCAACGACTTCTTCACTTGCTTCTTGCGACTCAAACATTGACTCTATTTCTTCCTCGCTAATTTCAGTTCCAGAATTTTCTTCCATCAGTTTTGCGTTATACATTTGCGTAACTTCTTCGCCCGAACCCGAAACCAATGCCTGAACATATTGTTGAAAGTTACGAATAGTAGCATCAACAATATCTCTACTCTCAGTAACACGATAATCCATTAACCACCCATGCTCTTCTAAAAATGACATTAATTCGCCCAAAGACTCAATAGTCTCTGTATCATTTTGCACCGCATTTTGAATACCTGACTCTTTCATTAATGACTGATAAGAGCTAATGAGTGTTGACACTTCGCGCGTATCTCCAGCAGCCAATTTCTTATCTATCAGAACAGACACAAGCGCAAGTTTCCGTATCATATCTCTCCTTGCCTCATCGCGAAAGTTGTAATAATTCAATGTATTTTTCTCGTAACTCTCCATTTTCATGTAATCTTCAACATCGAAATCGTCGTAAGTTCCCCATTTTCGCTTTAAATATGTCATTAGGTCCTTACTCAATTCAGGAAGTCGAGCCAAAACACTTTGCGTTTCTCTTGCTTTTTCCCACAGAAGGTCAAATTCTTTCCAATTGTCTGGCGTATACTCATCAGCCCTAACAGCGCCAATGTATTCACATACAATTTCTCGATAATCCTGTTTCGACCGATAAATGCTAATCCACTTATCTGGGTCAAATGGTATGTCCAAAAATTGACACATGCGGTCAACGCTGTCTAAATTTTTAAAATTTACCCTATTAATTAAACAGTCCAAACAAATTGTGCCAACACCTTCCATGCCAAATAAACTATTTTTACCGCACGGGACCATTTCTTGCGGCACTCGAATATTCTCGCAAATAGCACATCTATATGTCTCTTTCACTCTCGGCCTCACCTCGCCTCAACGTATGCCCAATACCATTCATTTTTCCCTGACAGTAGAAACACGGATTGGTTATTGAGTTAAATTCATCTTCCCATCTCTCTTGTTTACACTTTGGACAAATGAATATGTCCTCAGCATCAAAATCGCGCTTTGCATTATTCATCGCTGCTTTGGCAATTTTCCTGCTAATAGTCTTAGTAAATAAAGTGCTAATATAATTGTCATTGTACCTTACTCCCCACTTGTCGCAAATATTGGCGCTAATTTCATCATTCTTTACTCCATGAACCTTTGAGTCCAAAATATACCAAAAAATGTCCGTAAGTGGAGTCGCCGCAACTGCTCTGTCCAACAGGTCGTACAATACATTCCAATCATCTGTTGCCAGTTCCACATGCTGCTTACCAACTTGACGGTAAGAGCGCAACAACATATAAATATGCACAGGATTAGCCAAATCTATCATAAATTTCTCGTCTGACTCGTTATAGATGTATTCTCCTGCGCGAATGCCAAATTCCAAATCCGAGTCATCCCTTACAAAGACATCTTCTTGTGGAATTAGCGCAACTGGTGTGCGATAAAAATCCTTTAGTGTGTATTGCTGCAGACAAAGGTCAATGTACCAATTCTTGTAAAAGTGATGCGTTACATATGTAATTTCAAGCGGATTATCGAAATCCTTCTCGCGCCTTCCCTTTAGGCAGTCGTCAATATAATCGTATACTACTTTTACTTTTTCAATTTCTTCCCACAATTCTTGCATTCCAGGAATGTCTTTGTCTTTTTCTCGGTCAATAAATGGTTTCTGAGCCTTGTAAATGTTTTTGTGCTTTGCGTTAATAAATGCCCTGTCTGCTCCGCCGTTCTGAACCATTTCTTCGAAACTAACAGGTGGTTTCTGTGGCTTCCTTAGTTCAACCGTACAGTCCACATCATCCGAGTAAAGCAAGTAATTGCTAACTTCATTTAATTGTGATGGGCTAAGTCCGTCCAACGCTCCTTTTTTCTCTAATTCCCTAACACAGCCAACGCGGTCGGCATAGTGTTGTGCATTCCAGTCCAATGAATACACAATCTTTTTGCGCGATCCTTTCGTGTCAACTGAGTTTGGGTCTCTGTTCTTACTTGGTGCTCGTTTACTCATTATCATTCCTCCTTGTCCGAGTGTCCAAAGATATTATACCACAGGAACCAATTTCTGTAAAGACTTTTTTTCTAAAAATTTTTTCTTTACAGAAGGAAAAATTTATTATATAATAGTATTAGAATGGAAAATATGAACGAGCGTTAGCGAGTGAATATTTTACGTTCTTAAATACTATTATAATATATTTCTTTCTCTCTTTATTCTCTTTTTGCTTCTTTTTCTCTTTTTCTCTCTTTCTTTAACGATTCACTACGTTCATCATTATAAACTTGCACTCATTACATTCGCAACCAAACTTTTAAAAAATTTTCTTTACAGAATTTGTGAAAAATGATATAATTGATTTGATAAATAAAAAGAAAAAAATATTTTCGCTGAAAAAAATGAAAAAAAAGACTTGAAATTTCCTGGCTTCAAGGTTTAAAATTGATTTAGAAATTAAAAATTGATTTAAAAAAATCATTAAATGTGTTTAATTTATCCAACCGGCGTTGATTCAAGAAATCAATCAAGAGATGATTTTCTTATCTATGTCGGTGCGTGATGTTTACAAATAAACAAAAGAGCATCCAACTCACCCCCTTTCAACAATTCGCTGCGCTCTTGTTGAATTGCGCTTCGTAAAATTGAAATTTTACTTGCGCGTTCATCAGGAGCTTGGCCTTCACATACTTGTTTCACTCGGGGTGAAACTTAATAAGATATTTAATTATAGATTAAAAATTAGAGGTGATGTGTATGAAAACACGCGATGTAATGCGCAGAGAATTTGAAAAATTGTGCCTAATATGCTATCGGGACAAGGGCCTTACGGGTTCAGTTAAAGCCAAAGATTTGCTTTCTGGTGCCGATTACCACTTTAGCGACAAAGAAGATGAGCTACTTGACTTGCTTAATTTCTCTCTTGGAATGTCTAAGCTGTGGTATGAATACAAACGCGCCAATCCCGAATGCACGCACAAGGATATAAATAAAGTTGCCCTGCAATATATGATAAACATGTGGGGACTTGAAGAAATTGGTCCGTTTGATCAATAGAAAGGAGACGTTAAGGGTGAGTAAAAGATATTATAGAAAAAGTAAAAAAGTGAATGTGCCGAAACCACACCTGAATAATTCCGATATGGATTTTATTGCCGGATTATTTACAGTAATTGGTGTTGTCGCACTTGTTGTTATGTTTTTTCCGTTTATAGTCGCAGGAGCAATGCTTATTTGCGTCTTGGGCTTTATATTCGGTGGAGTGAAAAAATAAGGAGGATTGTTATGATTGAAGTAAAAACGTATTTGGATAATGGAATGCTTACGTGTCTTGGATCATTGTGGCTTAACAAAGAACATATTGTTAGCATTATGAAGTATAAAGAAACTGATGTGTATTTGCTTACGCTTTCAACAGGTGGTACTTGCCTTGTTGATGAGTCGATACTGTCGTTTTTGGATATTGCAAGAGTGGACGAATGCGAACGCGCATAGTCCTTTTTTCGTTGGAGAAATTGGTGGTGTAGGTGGAAAATCGGTTATGTGAGTCGGAAAATCGGTTATGTAGGTGAGGTTAGGACTGCACCATACATTTGTTCGCATTTCGCCAAATTCCCGCAAAACCCACCCCCCGTACATTTGTTCGCACGAACACTTGTTCGTTCGCCTACCTCTGCAACGCCTCCAGGTGTATCTGTCCCATACAAGTGTTCGATCGGGTAGTGTTTTAAAAAGACTTGATCTTATTCAAGTCTATTTGTGTATTTTAAAAGTAGATAGTAGCTTGTAAAAGCAAGCACAGAGTAAATAAGAAGTATAATATTATAGGTAGTATTCCCGATGCTATCAATGGTGGTTAAAATAAACATTACATAACTTCCTACAATAAAACTTAAAATATTTGCTATCCAATTTTTTAATACCCTTTTTTTCATATTCCAATTACCTTCTTTCTACTCAAAATTATACTCTATTATGTTCCACTCTTCAAGTCCTAACTCTTCTACTTTGCATCTTGCTTTACTATATGTAGTGAATATTCCTTTTATGCAACTTTCAATTGTAAAGTCCAATAGGTCTTTATCTATGTACTCAATTAGCACATATAATTTAGTAAAGGGTTGCATTAAGCAACTCCCTTACTTGAAATATACATTGTTTCTTTCACTGGCTCTTCTTTTTCAAGAAGTCCTTTACCAGCCAAGTAAGCAAGTGTAGCAATGATTTGTTTTTTATTGTAGTCTGTGGTACGTTCCTCAATTTTACTTGCAGTAACATAACCTAATTCGTTCATAATATCCATTGCTATTTGGTGGATATTGTAAACCTTTTCAGTAACTTCTACATCACCAATCATTTTTTTAACATTTAATTTTTTTGCCATTTTAATCATCTCACTTTCTATTATTTGTCAAGGTTGGCTTCCTTAACTATATCCATTATATCAAAAATACTTTTTATTGTCAAGCATTTTTGAAAACTTTTTTTAGGAAAATTTTTTAAGTAAAATTTTCAAAAACTTTTTAAGTTTTTGACAAGTCCCTAATCAATAGGGATAAACTTGTCAATTACGGTTAATTCGATAACTTTAGTTGATAGGTTTTTAACTTCTACAAAATAACCATCATCAATATAATTATTGAATCTTTCTTTTAATACTTGACTTGCCAAGTCTTTTGTAGGACACTCGATTATCTCTCCTACTACCATATCTTTTATTGTAAACATTTTATCACTTTCCTTTCCTGCTTACGTATTAAGTATAACATATCTATTCTTTAAAGTCAAACACTTTTTAAAAACTTTTTTATTTTTTTTATTTCGTGTCAAGTAGCAAGTTTTTTTACTTGTTTTAAAAGTTTTTTTGAAAGTGGTAAAACACATACATTAGTTCGGGAAGTTTCCCCTTAGGGGTTAAGCGACAACTTGTAAATCCCTCCAACTTGGCTTGCAGTTAATAGGTGTTATCGCTTTTTTGTTTCTACAATATTCAAATATTTTAATCTCAATGTCAATGTCTTCCAAGCCCGTGTGGTCTTCACTCCAAGCTGGGTTGTCTATAATATAGCAGTAAAAACTCTCGGCAGTTTCCCTTACACGTCCGCTTTTTGTTAAAAACTTGCTTTCATCACGTGAGTTTAACACGTCTTTATTCTTTAAACAAAACCTTATATAGTTTTTATCATTGCTAATTACTCCACGTGCTAAAGTCATAGTGTCAAGCACATCCACTTTTTCAAGTGGGTTTTTAACATTAAATTCTTTGAAAAGTCTTCCTAAAGCAGAAAAATCAAAACCACCATTATGGGCTACAAGATATTTAATATTATAGTGCTTTAACATTTTTTCAATGCTTTTCGCTATCTCTCTAACCGAATTGACATTATAACGTCTATCCTCAAGCACTTTTTCATTGTAACGGGGATATTTTCCCGCACTAAAGGTACAGCCCATAGTGTATTTATTATTAAAGAATTTTCTCACAAGGAAACATTTTTCCTTTACAACTTCGCTTTTTTTATTGTCATATACTTTCATACTAATGTCAAATGGAAAAATTGTTTCTTTATGATACAGACTTCCAATTGTTTCGGTATCGCAAAACACGATATTTTTTAACTTTCTTACGTTTATATTTTTATCCCTTTTCGGATAGTCGGTTTTTACTTTTAACATTTATTATTTTCCTTTCTTTTCTATTTTAATGAGTTCAACCAAAACCACCTTTTTACTATTTTATTTTCTTTGTCGGAACAAATACCAAGTTATTTTTAGTCTCATATACAACTATACTTTTATAATAATCTTTTAACGTTTCAACTAACGTTAAACTTCTTTTATTATAAGCGTAAACGTGTGTTTTGTTCTCTGTTGTCGCTAATACAACCCTTTTTCTCATTTTTTCACTTCCTTCCTTGTGATACAAGTATATCAAATCTTTAAAATGTTGTCAACTACTTTTTTATCTTTTTTTAGACTTTTTTGTATTTTTCTTATTCAAGCCAAGACGAATATCTCTACGTGCTTTTTGGTCTTCCTCGGCACGTTTTCTTATGGCTTTTCTTTTTGCAGGTGTCATACCCATTTTATTCACTTCCTTTCTTGTGATATCATTGTATCAAATCTTTTAATCATTGTCAAGCACTTTTTTAATCAATTTTTCCAAAATGTAAATATCGCTTTCGGTTAGTCCAAATTTATTCATTTTTCCACCTCTCTTCCATTGACAAGCCAAGTATACCACTTTTAAATGTAGAAGTCAAGAAAAACTTTATACAATTACACTGATTTTTTTAGTCCTTTTTTTATATATAATAATGATACAACGTAGCCAAGAGTATCAAAGGGGGGCGATTTATATAAGGGGTTCTTTCCCACCCTATAACATAATTTTAGCACAAAGTCAAGCCATTTTCAATTTACAATTACTTGACACCCACCAGGATCATTCCACCCCAGATCAGCACAGCCCGCGGGGCCACGGTGCCGGGCGTATCGCGGAGCTGCTAAAAGGAGCTGAGGGCTACAGCGGAGCTGCAAAAAGAGAGAAGACCGCATCTCTCTCTAATAATAATACTCTCCCATTATCTATATATATTATACCACACTTAGCCCCAATTAGTCAAGTCTTTTTTTATACAATTATACTGACTTTTTGGGCACGAAAAAAGGGAGAATTTTCTCCCACCGACTATGTGAACTATTCAGCCACTTCGTGCTTACTCATTACATTCGTAACTATTCAGCAATTTGGTGCTAAAGCCGAGGTGGCTTATTCAGCCACTTCGTAAGTAACAGTTTTTACAGGTTCATTTTTGCGAAGTAAACCGTGAGTTCTTTCAAGTCTTGCAAGTGTTGCACACGCAGCCTTTGGAGTAAGTCCACAAGCTTCAGCAATCTCATTGTAGTTTACAGTTCCAAGTTCCATTACTTTGTCGTAAACTCCTTTTTCCTTTGCAGTTAATTGAACTCCTTTTACATCATAAGTAACTTTCTTTGCCATAATTTTCACCCTAACAGACCACCTTGGCTTTGGTGTTCTGCCCTTTCTTTCTAAATATTTTTTGTAAAAAGTCGATTTCTTTTCTCTTTACACGTATATTATATCACGTTTATAGGGAAAAGTCAAGCGTTTTTTAATTTTTTTTGCAAATTTTTTAACTTTTTTTCGCTTTTCTTTCTTTTTGGGATGAGATAATCATCCCTTGATTATCGAAATCTAAGATTTCTCAAATCTTACACTCTAATTATATCACGTTTCACACCATTTTGCAAATCTTTTTTTATTCTTTTTAACTGATTTTTGCTACTTTGCATTGTGTTTAGAGCATTTTCTTTTTCTTTTCTCTCCTTTTTACATATCAATTATAAACCCGCGAAGGGGAAAAAATCAACCCTAAATGCAAAAAAAAAATTTTATACAATTACCCTCCCAGACTGCTCCAGATCCTCCAGGTGCCAGATCCAAACCCTAAGCGCGCGGCCTAAATTTGCGGGGCAAATGGAGCTGAGAATCCTGGAACTGGAGGCCTGTGGGGAGCTACAAATCCTGGATCTGGGCCTTATATGGAGCTGAGAATTATTTCCCGGGAACTGTTACGGGGCTGCATTCCGGGAGCTCGAAACTGTCAATTTTTTCATTTTTAGACTTGCGTGAAACCAGAATTTTATGATATAATTATATTAAGAAAGGAGAAAGAAAAAAGACATTTGCAGGGTTTGCCCAATGGTTTAGCTCGAACCGATAAATGAGGCTAAGCGGGGAGAATGAGGGGACGGGGAAGTACGCCCCTTTTTTGCCAGCAAACAAATGCCAGAAAAAAATGGGGGAAAAAATCCTCCCACTGGAGCTAGGAAAAATACCCCCCAAAAGCTGGACCTGGACCTGCTCCCTATACTCTATTATACAGCTTATTGAAACCGTACAAACGTATCAATGTTTTTTCTATGGCCAGTGCCTCTTCTTTGGTTAAGTTCGCACAAACTACTCTATGTCTAATATTGTCCCATCCATATTTTTGTATTGCCTCAAACATTTCCTTGTTGCTCTCATATGTCCTGCCTTTTCTTTCCCATCTGGTTATAAGATGGCTTGATATGCCCACATAATATTTGCCATTTGGAAAATAGTGCATATATACGCAATATTTCTCTTCTCCTGTACCTGGATATATCTCTCTTTCTCTGTTTACACGCTTCCAGTTGCTTTTTGCTTTTTTGATGTCAAAGTCAGGTCCTTTTATTACCTGTTCGGGATTTATAACATATGCCCCATAAGTTTCTTCCTTGATGAAATTTAACTCTTCTAAAACTTGGATAGCCTCCAATATTTCATTTATCTTTAAAACTTTTAGCTGGGGCCTTTCTGTGTCTATTAGAATTCTACCTTCTTGGTCCACTGATCCCAGAACAAAAAAGACGGCCTTCATCATTCCTGGATAATATTTCAGTACCCTGGCGTAATTGAAAAGTATATAATCTGGTTCTTTTTCCATATACAATCAACCTCCTTATTCAAATCTAATATTAAAACTCTCTCGTTCCCAAGTGATAATCATCTTATTGATGTCCGACCACTGTCCCTTAGCTACATAAATTGGATTTATCTGATAACGAGCTCTTCCCACTTTTCTAATCAGTTCCTTATCGCATAGTTCTTTTAATATTCCGTAAATTCTTGACTTAGACAACTTTGTTGCAGGAGCTATGACGTGCTCTACTTCGTATTCACCAACAACAGCTACTCCCATTTCTTCGTTCTCTAAATAAGTTGCATACTTACATAAACATATAAAAACAGCTATGCTACTTGTAACATCTAAATTCTCCATTGCCCCAATGACATTTGTAATATACATCTTTACAAAGTCCGGTTCTTTAACTGGTATTGCACCTACTCCAATCCACTCTCCAGTTTCTTTATCAAACTTGTCATAGTGCTTCCAAACTGCCTGTGCCATAATATCATCCTCCAATTTAATAGAAGATAACAAAGGTCCTAACTCTGCTTTACTTCCACTTTTTTGTAAAATAACTACTACCTATAGTAACGTTATTACTACCTGTAGTAGTTGTATTACTATGTATAGTAGTTGCAAATGCCCGCAAACGCCCTTTCCACCAGGGTTTCTTGAGTTTTTCCCTTCTTTATCTTTTTATCGTTATAATTTTATTCTCCAATCGCCCAATCCCAAGATATGAAAAAAGAGCATTTACATATGCTCTTTACTCCAACTATTCACCGATCTCGTGCTAAAGCCGAAGCAAATGACTAATCGCCATTTACTTCGTAGCTAACAGCCTTAACAGGTTCATTTTTTTGTAAAAGTCCATGAGTTCTTTCCAAACGTGCTAATGTGCTTGATGCACTCTTGCCACTAATGCCAAGTGCCTCAGCAACAGTTTTGTAATCAACTGCCCCATTGTCCTTTACAAACTCATATACTTTCTTTTCGTTCTCAGTTAGGGTTCTGCCCTCTACTTCAAATCTAACTTTTTTTGCCATTATACTCACCATTCACCCGCTTAGTTGGCTCCAAGTCAGGTGCCTTTCTTTTTAATTTTTTTCGTAATCTCTCTTGATTACATATATATTATATCACTCATTGGGGGATAATTTCAAGATTAAAATTCATTTTTTCATTAAATTTTTCCGCCCAATGCGATACCTTTAGAAAACTTCTTTTCTCTCGTTTTCTTAAATATATTATAAACCCACGAGCGGGGAAAACGCAAGTCTAAATTTAATTTTTTTTGGCTCAGGGTCAAGATCGTTACCATTGTATCTCTCCTTAAAAGTCATAAATGGAAATCTCCCTCTTTTTCGCAAGCGGTCCGAAAGCAATGTCCTCAGGAGACACAGAATAGTTATTTTTAGTGTCCTTAAGAGACACTTTTGCTTCATCTTTTGTGTCCTCATAAGACACTTCGCCTCTATCCTTCGTGTCCTGAGAGGACAAGATATCCGTGTCTTCTTGAGACACATTATTGGTGTCCTCAGGAGACAATATCGGTTTTAGCTCCGTGTCCTTAAGAGACACGCTATACTTGTGTCCTGACAGGACAGGACGATAAACTCCTGGTTTTACGGGCGTTAGAGCTGTTATCTTATATAATTTATCTCCAATCCACATCAACTGAGTGTCCTCAAGAGACACGTGTCCTTTAGAGACACAGTCTATTATCTCTACTCTTGGAATTTGCATAAAATCCCTCCTTTTTCTTATTGTCTCATAAGGACACACATCTTGTTAAGTCTTTTTGAAGAATTTTAATACTCCCACTTTTTATGACAAAATATTACGTAGCATTTATCCCACCAAAGTCACTCACCAATGACCGATAGTCACCCACCAGTGACTGTGAGTCATTCACCAATGACTACGAATTGGCTACAATCCCAGTGTTTACGGGGGTTTCTGGCACTTTTTCCCTTCTTTTATTTTATATTACATTGTTCGAGGGGTATGTCGAATGTCTTTTTTTACGTTTTAGACTTGACAGAAGGGGGTCTTCTTACCTCCCTACCTACTCCCACATTCCCCCACAATTTCCCACACAAAAAAACCACCCCAAGTAAGAGTGGCCACGCCCGGGCTGCCTGAATTTTTTTTCTTTACTTCAAATCAGCTGAATAGGAAGTAAAAGAAGCTCGTTCTTTTACTTTTTGCCTTGAGCGACAAACGAAGTTTTATTGCTCGAACGAAGTGAGTGCAAAGCGAAAGAAGTAGACATATTGTCGCTCTTCTCTCCACAATTGTATTAGGCGATACAATTTTGCTCATTTTCCTGCTCTGAATACTCTCTTTATTCCCTCGAATATCATTTTTTCCCATTTAATTTGCATTCTAAGCAACGTTTGGCACTTTTAGCACCAATTATACTCAAAAACAGCAAACGTCGCTCAGAAAGGCTAAAAACGATATATTAGCTTATTCTCTTCGCTCATTTCGCGAGACGAGTATTTTCTTTCTCTATCGCATTACTCGTCGGAGTGAAAATTTTTTTATAGCTGTTTGTCATTGAGCAAAATGCGAAATGCAAACTGTGCTATTGGAAAATTTTGCACTGCGACAATGTAATTTAACCTTTTATCTAGTCTTATCTAATCTACTGATCTAGTAAATTATTTAATCTACTAATTTTTTAACCTTACCATGCGTTTCACTTCTTTAGGAATTACCTTCATCTGAAAATATATCATTTTTTGAACAGAATTTATCAACATTTACAGACAAAATACGCGTTGCACCGTCTTGCTTACGATAAAGATAGCCCTCTTTAACCAATTTATTGATGGTATTTTGGACTGTGCGGTCTGTTGAATTGATACGTTTGGCAAGCCACCAGTTACTCATTCGACATTCGCGTCCATGTTCCTCAAAGGAATAAACGATAGCAATTGTTAGCATTTCAATGGGCGAAATATCTGCTTCCATAAAATCTTCATAAACCTTTACAAAATTTTTCACTATTCAGCACCTCCTTCTAACATTTCGCGTGTCGTGTTCGGGAATATTGTTTGTGATACTTTGGCGTAGCGAATTCCGCTCTCAAAAGATAATGAAATATTCTTTTGGTTGTTGATTTTGCATACCAGATCATTTGCTATTTCATCATCCATACACACAAGAGACAAGGAACGAAAACCAATTAGGGGAACATAGACCGTATCATTGTAAGCTTTTGCCTCGGCCCCGCCTTGGATGGTGAATTTAAAAGTATCTCTGCCTTTCAGTTTTATCATTCGGTTTTTCACCTCCTTGTGTAAATATTATATCACAATAATTTTTTCTTGTAAAGGACTTTTTAATTTTTTTGCCCCGTCCGCAACTACCAAATTAGGTCAAACTCTATTCTTAATATAATTCCATTGGCGAATTATTTTTAACAGCGACAGCCCCATAAAAATCCCTAAAAAAAGGGATTTTTTGCTTTTTGCACTTTTAAAAATTTTTTCGCACAAAAAAAGAGGAGAAATCCCCTACTTGTATTTTTCGTGATAAGCCCGAAGAATATCTTGCTGTCCCAACCAAGCGTTGCCTCCATTAACAGAAGAATTAAAATCAAACTCAAGATCACTTAGCTGGTTCCTAATGGTTTGCTCATCAAACCCCTCATTTACCTTTATATAATGTTCGGCTTTTGAATTTGTTACTTCATTTAGGTCTTTTATTTTTCCACTATTTCCATTTAGGACAAACGATGCCTCTTTAGAACCCCGCACGCAAAAAGAGAACTCAGGAACTTGCGGAAATTCCGTAGCTCGCAGGTTAACTTCTCCCGCCTCTTTGGTCCAAATGTAAAAAGAACAAGGGACATAATATTCCTTATCGTCTTTAGTGAAATTAACCCCACTAAGCGGTATGACCTTAATTAGTCTCCAGTTTGGCGGAAACACTTTCTGATTACTAAGCTTATTAAAGGTGTTTGGTAATATAAAGGCAATTGTACTTGCTCCCAAGTCAATGCTGTGTCTAATAAAACTCTTTGCCAAGGAGCTTCTCGTCCCAAATGGTGGATTTCCAATTACCAATACCCTGCCGCAATTAGCAGGAAGAACAAACTCAAGGTAATCTTGGGTGCGAATACCCTCTCCTTCAGGGGCGATATCCATAGCAATGCATTTAGGAATTTGGTTGGAAAAACTTCCCGAACCCGCAGATGGCTCTAATATTAGGTCATAGGTGTTTATGCCAGGAACCGCCTTTATACACAATTCTGCTATTTCAGGTTTAGTATAGAATTTATCTAATGTCATACTATCCTCCTACGATTTTAGCTTTTAGCTCCTCGTTACTATATTTTTCTATCCAAGATTTCATTGGTGAACCATTGACGCTTAATGTAATGGAATACTCTATATTTTTATTATTCGCATTTGAAGTAGATGTTCCATGGGTGGCACTTCCGTGCTCTGCTACCTCTTTTTCCATTTGTTCATGAGAGAGTAACATAACAATACTTTTTGACAGGTCCGTCTCATTTATATACATACATAAATAATAATCTACTTTTTGCCAAAGCCTTAGCTGCCGTAAGTTTAGGCACTCATCTTTGTTAGAAAAAGAATTTTTTAATTCGATGTACTTGCCATCGGAAGTTTTAAAGTCGCCTCTGTTTAGAGAGGGAGATATCTTTGTATATCCCAGCTTACGGGCAACAAACTTTTCTACTTCGGGAGCTTTGGCCTGTGCGGTTCCAACAGAAATGACACTAAAGAACACTTCGGGACAATCAATTAAATAGGGAGAGCCCTTCTCAGGTATTAGTCCTTCTTCCTGATATTTCTTTATCTTGGCAATTTTATTCCCCAAATCGTTACATAATTTGTTAATTTCTCTTAATTCCATAAGAACACACTTTCCTTTCTTAATATATTGTATAATATTTTGGTAGATATTGTCAATCATAAAATTAAATTTTCATTTTTAAGCACCACACGAAGTTAAACTTCGTTTATTGATAAATTATATTAGAAAAATATTTAAAACATCATATGCCAGTTAATTTGGTCAAATAAGGGCATATTTAAGCTTAATTCAATTTTAATTTAAAAAAGACACTCACAAGGAGTGCTTTAAGATATTTAAAGAACAAAAGCCTTCCGTCTGGTTCGCTTTGGACAATTAGTAAGCACTCGTCAGTGCACTTGATTGTCGCCAGAGGTCGGAATCAGGATTAAGAAATCCTAGCCCGCACACTGTCAATGGTACCCAACTAAGACTTGGGTTCTGGGTTAGCTTTCGCTCTCTTTAAAAAATGTAATTAGCGAGTCTTCCTCATACGCACCTGTCATCCATCCATTATTCACACATAGGGAAGTAATTGCCCTTGGCACCCGCCGATGCCTCCACAACTACTTGGAGTAAACTCCCATTGCCCCAGGGATCTTTTCTCCCACGCTTCACCCAGTACAGAAATCATGTACTTTTTAATTGGTAACCAGCCAATTTGTTTGCATTATTATCTATCAAAATTTGCAGCTTTGGGCTACGCACGTCTGCCGTCTGTTCTTATAGTTGGTTGCCCAACTTCAACTGCAATTTGGGCTTTAGCGATCTTCAAGCAGAAATTCTATTTGCCATCTCTGACAATGATTTGCTTGGGTACGCCCATGTTGGTCTCCCGATTTGCCCCGAACAGGTTGGCAATGTTTATGGCACTATGACAAGCCGTACCCCATACTCCTTTGGCACTGTGTGCCTCCAGGGATGATAGTTACCTAACACCCCAAGGACTTCACCTGTTCGCATCTCTGCTGCTTGGAAATCTGTCCCTTGAGTATGGTTCCAGCCACTATTACCAGTAGTGTTTTTCATCTGGTTCTAATTACACTTTTTAAAGAGAAGGGTTTGGCACACACAAGTTCCCTCTTATAAACCCTCAACTTGGGAGGAAACAGGACTTTTTAGAAAGTCATACTGGACTATCTACGCTTAGCCAAACGGTTTGCGAGTTCGTCCGCCGCATTAAAGTAGGAGTCTTGGTCCTGCCACACTTTGCCGCATTGGCTTACTTTGGTGCATTTGCCCCATCGGTCTGAAAAATCTTTTCAGTTCTCGCATAAGGTTTTACTACCTATCTTTAGCGTGCCTTTCGGGCTAGGAACTTTGGAGTTAAAGTTGACACGATACCTACTGTTTTACTTCCTTTAGGGCGACTCCCCGTTGAGCCTTCCCAAGCGTGGAAGATTGCTTCATAGATGAGAAAATCATCTTTTGATTTTCAAAATCTAATGATTTCTCAAATCAATTATTCAACTCCAGAGAAGAAACAAAGTATTTCATTTCCTCTCCGTAGTGGAATACCTTTGGGCAGCAGAGAACTATTACGCTGGATAGAGAGATACTGCCCCTGAGAACTATAATTTCGTCCTTCTCTTTAAGATATTGGCTGACCCGATAGCCGTGATCATTTAACTTGTATGCCAATCGACAAGCACCAATTTATATTTTTTTCTCAATTTCTATAATAATTATAAATCATTCACCCACCACTTTTCAAGTCTTTTTTGCAAAATTTTTGGAAAGTGAGGTAGCAGCCTAACACCTTACTGCCTTGCTCCATTACCCTAATTACGACTTACTGCTGCGTATCGCCCGTGTTCAAAACACTCACTCAAGCACACAGAGGAGCTTCCCAATCTCCGAAGAACCCGTAGGCTGAAAAGTGGCGAATTACTAAATTCCTTTTTCTTTTCTTTTTCTATAATTATTATAAACCTTTGAGCCAGAAAAAATCAACTCTAAAATTATTTTTTTGACAGAAAGGAATAATTAACAGATTGACGCATTCCCCAGCAAAGAGATCAAATCTGATTTGCTTTTTCCGATGCCGAAGCACCCTCCTTGCATTCTCCCAGTAAGGCAAAGGCTTAACGCCGAGCAAGGAGCCACCCATTAGCGTCCCGCTAATTCCTATTTAGAGCCTGGAGTGGGAGGACCAGATGTGTTGTTAGGTTATGCCAAATTGACACAAGTGCTATTCCTCATCGCAACGAGCGGCTCACTCATCTTCGTGGATTATCTCGTTGCTACTTCACCGAGAAAAGTAATACCAAAATTAAATATTTATATTACTCTTCTCGCTGAAGACTTCCGCCTCCAGCATAACAGAACGGAAGTGATGCAGAGCATAAGCTCTTTTCCAAAGTCTTTGGCACTTTGCCGCACTTAGCGTCCTGCCATAGGCTCTGGAGAAGAACTTCAACCTTGCGGTTGAGGCTCTTGGGTTTGAATTTGTTTTAGCTTTACGGTAGCCACTTTTCGCATTAGGTTCAGGCTTACTCTGGAATTCTTATTCCTACTGACAAGCAGTTAAGCCAAGATTTAGTGCTTACGTGTGCAGTTCACATTTCAAATTCATTTTTATTTATATATCAATTATACACTATTCAGCCCCGAATAGTCAACTCTTTTTTTAATTTTTTTGGGACAAGCAAACTTCGATACCCTCGCCCTACAAGCCTTCAACTCGGGCATGCCAGGGTTCAACCTCTTTGGTTTTGAGGCTCTTCCATACGCCATTGAGTTTTTCTTACTTGCCCCACACATTTATATTATGGAGGTAAACATTATTAAAAACTGATTGAATAAAATTCGTAGCGTCCAATTAGCGAACCATCAACTTTACGTAACTTTCCTTTGGTTGCCCCACCGTCAAGCACAAGATGATGTTTGCGAACCAACTCTTTAAAAGATTCTTTGATCTCTTTTTGCCCGCTCTCGCTTGTTGCTCCATAGAAACGTTTGCCTGTTGGGCTAACGCTCTCATTTACAAATTCAATCTGGTAAGAATATTTCTTATTCATTTTCATCACTTTCCTTTCTTTTTTACAATATAATTATAAATCATTCAGCTTGTTCTTTTCAAGTTTTTTTTAAAAATTTTTATGAAGAGTGCTCGTTCACGGCGAACACCCAAGCCCGAAGGGTCTAAGTCCTACCCATAACCATCTGCTCCCCTAACGTCGTTGACAGACAAACTCGGTTGCTCTTACAACTTATCTTGCTTGCACATCTCCAGCAAGTTACGAGCTAAGGAGCCACAGGGCGGACCTTTATCCCTGAGTTCTTTACCGCCGATCAAGTCGGAGGTTCCGGCTTCTCCCTTCATCAAAAGTTGCAACTTGCGTCGCGATATCAAAGACATACTGCTTTACCGAGTGGCAAGAGTTGCACATTGCTATAACCCAACTGGGCTCGACAGTATTCTCTTTCCTTTTTGATTAAAATCTTTTTTTTGATTTCTAAAATAATTTTAATCTATAATGCCCGATAAGCACAAGTCTTTTTTAAAAAATTTTTTGGTTGGGCAAACTAACGCATTGCCCTCGCGGCTGAAAGTAGGCTATCGGCTCACCAAGTTTCTTCAGAACTCTCTAACTGGCATCTGCATTTTTTACTCCTTGGATGCATCGGAGCCGAATTTGTTTGAGAATAGGGAATTGCACCCCAATAAACCAACTGCGGTTCCCATTCGGATTGAGGCAAAAGACCTGGCTTTGATTGCCCTGCATTTTTGCCTATTTTTAAGCCAATAGGGACGAAATTGGTCCAAGGCATATAATTATACCCGATAAAGCCAAACGTGTCCCTAAAGGGCTAAAAACCACATTTAAAAGCGTTTTAGGTCAAATTGTTCCACGCTTCCATTGTCGTCCACCCACAAAACCGTTCTTGACCTAAAGACGGACGAGTTGCCAAGTGCTGGATACCGAAGTCTTGGGACGATCCCAAGCGGCACCATTCAGACGAACGGGGTTGGATATTCTTAACCTCCAACAGGTCTCTCGATATTGCAGCGACCACTCCAACGAGTGTGTCAGAAGCCAATCCCTCGGAATAAAATTGAGAAGGTGGTTTGTTGTCCAAAGTTTCACCACACACCTGTTCGATTGATTACGAATTTGGTGGAGAGGCTCGGTCCTCCCATCGCTAATTTTATTTCAATTAGCACACATCTCAATTTTATTTACAATTTAATTATAAACTATTTTGCTTGCTTTATGCAAGTCTTTTTTGAAAATTTTTAACAAATGATTGCTCATGAGGGCAGTTATTATTCTTCTTCCACTTGGCGAATAACTATTTGTGGTCGGTGTCCGCCTTCAATGTGCATTTCCCTTTCCACAAAATATGCCACAAGCACAAGTGCAATGACAATAAACGTCCTCAAATAATTCTACCCTCTTTCTAATGATTTTATCAATCATTTACAATAATATTATAAATCTAAAAGGTAGGTTTTTTCAAGTTTTTTTCGCATTTTTTTAAAATTTTATGGTGGAGTCGGCTTGGGACGACCAAACTTCTCTGTCATATGCCAGTGTAATACCTCTATACTACGACTCCATAAGCACAAACAGGCAACGCTACTTTCCCGTTGCAAGCAGAGTAGCTGACTTGCCCTTGGCTGATACTTATGCGATTATTCCCAGCCTTTAATTGTGTTAGCTCTTTTATGGCTTGAGCCTGCCTTGGCAATTCGATGGACTACTCTTCTACAGGTTTGCCAAAAACCAATTTCAACGGGAGGTGTCTGCTACAACCCGACCTCCGTAGGTGCTTTCTCTTCCCTTCGCTGGGCATCTAAGCTTACCCATTGAAGTCTGGGGTATTTTGTCCTTTGGGAACCCCTCTGTGTCGCCACCCATGTATCCATTAGGATACTACTTCCAAGACTAAACAGGAGGTTTAGTCGCAGAGTAATACTCTAATGTTCGCCCCAATAAGCCTGACATTTCAATACTCTATCTCTCACTCTATGCCCCCAATGCGTTCTGGTTTGGTGCATCCATCGCATTGGTGAGGTAGTGGGTTTTGGGATAGCTATGCCGAGCGGCCATCTCGAACCGTATATGACTTATTTGAGCTGAAAAACACAATTTTCCTTTTCTGTTTTTCTAAAATAATTATAAACTATTTAACTGGCTTAACACAAGTTTTTTTTATAAAATTTTAGGCATTTTTATGGTCAACTTCACTATACTCTATATGTTTGCCACGTTTCATACGAACATACTTGTCGACCATGCCACACATTTCAATCACAAAACCTTCAACATCGCGACCAACAATCTTCTCGTATGTATCGTAAAGCTCATCAAGCATTTCCTTGTTTGGCATTGTATTTAGAACTGCCGCAATTGGCACCTCACCAATATAATCAGGAATTACCTGAGAAGCAAACGAGTAAATGAAAAGACTGTGGTCGTATTTAATGTTGTAAAGTTTTAGGTTATCATCTACATTTGCTTTGGCAAACATAAAATACTTTTGCTCAAATGGGTATTTTATTTCACCCATTGCAAGCCATTCGCCACAAATAGCACTTCCTTCGACTAACTCGTTTGCAATTTCCTCACTATGCTCTTGCAAAAAATCGTATAGTCCTGCATAAAGAGAAGTGTTTGGGGCAATTTCATCTATTTCATATATTGAATTTCTTTGAGCAATAAAGAGCTTGCCATTCTTCTTGAAAAAAACCAAGTTTGAGCCATCAAGTTTTTCAGTAACGACTACTGTCTTGCCTTTTTCAGGAATACGGGGGATTTTAGGAAAGATTGTTTGCTTAATCATTGTCCCAATTCTCCCTTATATAATCAGCAAGCACTTCAATGTTTGGAAGTATTTGATCATACACATCAATTTTTTCGTAAGCAGATGGATCTGTCTCAAATAAATCTCCAACACTTATTTCATATTCTCTTTTGCTCCAGAAACAATACACACATAGTTGACGCAAATCCTCAATAAAAGTTTCAGGATTGTATTCCTCTTTGAGCTTTTTTAGCCCGTCATTAAATCTTGAATTGTTAAAAATATTATAGCTAACAATTTTCTTTGAATTAAAGTCATAGTTTAAAACACACCATTTCATTTTTATTTCACCTCTTTCATTTACAAATATATTATAAACCCAAATGCCAGTTCTGTTCAACTCTTTTTAAAAAATTTTTTTCAGAATTTCCATGGCTTCTTTATAGTTATCTTCATCAAGACCGTTGTAGGTATCAACTAAAACCAAATGCGTTCCAACTTCTGTTAAGTCAAAAACGTCATCATCAAGAACAACAAAATGACTAACTTCCATGTGCTCTCTTAACCATAATTTTATTTCAGCATCTCGTCTGCCGAACCTGTCTGTCTTGCCAACAACGCAAATTCGCTTATCAAGCCCTGAACGGTAAAGTATTTCTGCAAGTTCAGTTACAGAACTACGTATTCTCCAAGTGCTTGTTACGACAATTTCGGCATTGCCATCAAGGCAAATCCTATTGAGCCAATACATTGCACATTTATTATAAAATTTAGGTTTCTTCCCAGGTTCTCCAATGCGGTATCGTGCGGTCCGTTTAGAGAAGGAGAAACGCTTAACAAATGTGTTAATTACTCCGTCAAAAATCAAGAAATACTATATTTCTCATGGCATCACCCCCTATAAGTTTTCTGGAACACTGACCTTACCTACTTCAGGTAATTTTTCTTCTATTGGACAGCTACAAGCCATGTAAAAATATCCAGAAGAAATATCGTCGTAAGGAATTTCACCAAACTCTCTATATGCTTCACGCATAATCCCGTCCCAAAATCTCATACTAACAAGAAGATAACCATCTTCAAATACGGGTATTCTTATATGCTGATGTGTGTCGCCACATATTATATATTCGTTATAAACCAACTCTTGAATTAAAGCATCGTGATGTGCCTCGTCCCATTCACATTCTTTATTGAATACATCAATATTAGACTCATCAGTCCATCCAATTAATTTAGGTAATTTCATTTGCTCCAACTCCTTTCTAATGACTTCTGGCATTTCCAAGTAACAGTTGTAATCTGCACCATCTATTTATATTCATTCGGTCGCTGCAATAATCCAGATATGAAACAAAGCTATTCCATTGATCTTCTTGAGAATTAAACCCCATTTCGCTATTAAGATTAGTCCATAAATCCTGCATCGCCGAAACGATCTCTTCTTTGGTAAAATGTGAAAAGAATTTAACTGTAAGTTTGTCCCATCTGCGTTTGGCAATTCCAACATTTTGGGGACTAAAATTTACTTTTGCACACCACAAATACAATTTATGATAGTCCTTATACATACTCATTTTCCTTTCTTTTTCTTTATTTAATTATAACAAAAAGACCTGGCATATGTCAAGTCTTTTTTACATTTCACAAATCCATGGCGCGTCGTGGAAGATTCGAACTTCCAAGCCATTTCTGACCAACAGTTTTCAAGACTGTCTGACTACCAATTATCACAACGACGCATATGGTGGAGATAATCAGAATTGAACTGATGTACCATGCTAAACCAATACTACAAGTTTCATTCTTGCTTCACAAGTTTCGATTGCATTTATTAGCCAAGACCCAGTAGCAATGCAATAAAATTTATGGGAGGCTGCTATTGTGGTGAAGTTTGCAAGCTTATAGCAATCACTTTGCAAACAGTTGTCATGAAGTGATACGTCTTTTCTGCTTTCTTTTGACAACCGAGAAATACTCACAGTGACGAGATGCTAAGCAAAGCATCTATTGGCAAAAAACTTTACGCCTATTTTTTGTTATTTAACGCATAACTACGACTTGTATTGTAATATTGTATCTAACAGGTCGAAACCTTATATCCCCATATTTGACTGGGAAGCTATTCTTTCCATCGCCAAACATATTTATTAGCAGTTTTTCTTTTGCCATTTGCACAACGGCTAATATTTGGCATGTAATTTTCGCTACCCATTTGACGAGCCGCCTCCATTGCAGACGGATATTCTTTTATAAAATTTCCCTTCTTATCATATTGCACTATTTCTCTTGCATATTTTTTTGTTATGACATCTGCACTACTAGTGATAGGGATGTCGTTTATTTTTAATATTTTATACACCGAATCGGTACTGCAATTTAATGTTCTTGCTACTTCTGTTGCATTATGCATAGTAAGATAAGTTCTTATTATTTCGTTATAATCTAATAATATTTTTCCATCTCCACCGAGCGTAGCATTGTATCCATCTTCATAAGTATTATAATGTTGTATCCAATACTGCTCCTTACCGCTTAGTTCTTCTCCTTGCCCTGTATCTATTTCTTTAATAGAGAAATTCTCTGCTCCATATTTTCTAATAGCGCGATATAGTGGTCGTATTTCACATTTTTCTTTTTTACTATCTCTAATATGTTCTTTCCATCTTTTTTCAATAGAGTGTATAGTTTTGCCTACATATTTTTTATTATTTATTTTATTTGTAATCAAATATATATAACCCATTTATTTCGCCTCTATCCAATAGTAATTTGGCAGGGGCGATAATATAAAATGGCAGGACAAGATTTGGAGTCTCAGTCGCCAGCCTTGGAACATTCGCCCCTATAAAATTTGGAGACCATTGTTCTACCATTAAACTAAACTCCTAGAGATGGCTGCCAGTTTCAGCCCCGCCCTGAAAGAATGGGTAATTGCATAGCAAAAACCTGTGTTATCTAATTTCACCAACTGGCAATATGGTTTCGGATATTGGATTTGCACCAATGATCTTTGCCTTATGAGGGCAACGAGATACTACTTCTCCAATCCGAGATATAAAAAATTGGCGACGCAGGTTCTGTGTCCTGCCAAAGTCCTTCTATTTTGTGTTTAACCAAATTGGTCGCCGAAGCTAGGCTGGGGTCGCCACTCCCCGTCATGGCATACGAACATCTTCTGGACGAATAAAGTCGCAGAAACTTTTTGAGTTCATATATGCCTCATAAGAGCTAATATCACACATTTCAACAGCCTTATTATAGTATTGGATACCCGTGTAACGAGTTACAGTAACGCATAAAATAAGGATAATGATTTGTATAATATAAAGCCCAATTAATTGTTGCTTACTTGTCATAAGCACTTTCCTTTCTATAATTGGAGCAGGGAGGTTGGATTTACACCAACACCTACAATCTGAATGACTGTTGTTCTGTAATTAAACTACTCCCGCAAATGGTGCCGATTCGAGGCTTTGCTCCCCGCACCTGCCGCTTACAAGGCGGCTGCTCTGCTGAATGAGCTAAATCGGCAATGGTGGACCTGCACAGAATCGAACTGTGATATCTACCTTGCAAGGGTAGAGTAATAGCCTTTATACCACAGGCCCATCTTGGACTGGATAGTATTTTATGACTATCGGCATAGGTGCTTATATTATTGTCCCAAGCAGGGAGAGCAATCGTCCTTCTAATCGCTCTATTTAATGTGTTTTCGCACAGGCGACAATGGTCGACCACGGGTTTGACCTTTTACAGCCAATTATTTTATGACAACTCCGTCATATTGGATAAATTCACTTACCCAGAATTTCGTGTAAGGGCGGTTCATAAAAGTGCCTTTGCACTTCTTCACTAAACCCATATCAAAAAGTTGATTCAAATTCCAGGTGATTTGATTCATTGTAAGATTTGGTAATACTTCCTCATCTTCCAATAATTCTTTTGTATAAGCACCTGTTGAATATTCGTCCTTTAAGACTCTCAATATTGCTTTTTGGTTATAAGTTAGTTTGATTTCAGGAAACTCTAATACTCTCATGTCATCACGCCCTTTCATTTCATTTTCTATAATAATTATAAAATAAAATGCTGGGTTTCGTCAAGTGTTTTTTATCCAATTATATAGGGATAATATCTTTCCATTCCTTCGGGCATTTCGCACTTACTTACTTCTTTCGTATGAGCATCATACTTATACCATGACAGAATATCAGGTGTTTGATAAGTGCCATAACCCATTTTGCTTACAACAGCATAATTGTAATATCCTTTCTCAAACATATCGTGCACGTTTCGTTCAACGTTTTCACTTGCGTATTCTTCAGAACTATACATGCCAATTGTTCGTTCGTTTTCTACTTCTTTATTTTTAATATAAAGTGTGGTAACAAAATACATAACAACTCTCCTTTCCTATGGCTCAACGCACTCTATCCATCCATCATCTTCATCAAAATGAAACCAATTAAGCGGACGACGAAGTTGAAAAGAATGCACTCCCTCTTCATACGGTCTAATACAGCAATAATTATAATTGCCACCATCAGCTAAATCAAGCCAATTCTTTTTTATTGCGTCGTAAGCATCTTCGTATTTGAAATAAAATCCTACCGTATGCTTTGATCTGGCAATATTTTCTTCTTTCTTAATTCGATAAAGCTCAATTAAATAAATATCTTTTTTCATACACCCTCCTAATATCTTAATTTTATATTTTCTCCTTCGACCAATAATCTATAAGGAACCACATCGGGTTGACACGCATCAAGTATGATAACCGAATGAGCAGATATGTATTCTTCACGATTATGGGCATAGAGCCATCTTTGATGTTTCTTATCCCAAATAGCTGTACCGCCAACTATATTATCGATAGAGCCATCTTCGTAAATCACTTTATCACAAGTCCAGCCAGAAATATTTTTGTTTCGTCTAATAATTTTTTTGATTATGCCAATAGCAATTTCTCCATCGCATAAGTTGTAAGTCTTAACAAAATTTCCTGCTTTAATTTCCACTCTTATCACCTCTTTCAATAATATTTTAAACTATTAAGGTGGGTTTAGTCAACTCTCTTTTTAGTTATTTTTAGGTCGTAATGGAATCTCTCGTCTTCCATTTTAATAATACAACCGATGTCTGATGGCATTATTTCTGCGAGTTGTTTGCTTCTTAATTTAGCTTCTTTCTTAATTACATTACCAAGAGCGATAAGTCTGTAGCAATAATCAAGCTCATCAATATTCTTCTTCGTTTTCGTATAAGCTTTTGTCATAATGGCACTCCTTTACTATTACTTCATTTAATATTCGTTGCAGTCTTGGAACCCATTTTTTCATATTGGTATGAACAACATATAGATGGCAATGTTCGCACAATCTTATCAAGTTATGTAAATTTGTTCCACCTCCCTGCGAACGAGGCACTATATGATGAATATGTAAATTCCAAGAAGAGCCGCATAAAGCACAATACGGACAATGCTCAGCAACGTATGCATATACTTCTTTTTCTTTCATACCCCTATTATATCAAATATTTACTTAAGTTGTCAACATCTACTTTATAATTTTTAAAATTCGTTAGTAAACTTTCGTAAGAAATATTGATACTTGCACAGATAGAACTATCGCTCGTATGTTGCTGTTTAACTTTTATCTTTCCACTTGCAAAATCTTCTTTAGGCACAACAAAAAAATCTATTGTATCGTCGGGCTTAATGACAACAAGTAAGAACTTATCGACTTGGCGACCTTTGCCAAAATGAATTTGATTAAAGCGAACTCCATCTCCTGCCCCAATACTTGCAACTTTGAGTTCAACACGAAGATAGTCGTTAATAAGAAAATCATAATTAGCCAAAGATTTTTCCCAATAAGTTTTTATACCCAAGTCATTTAAGTAATCACAGAAGAATTCTTCCATCATTGTCCCTTTTCCTTTGACATTTGGAAGAGAAACATAAGGGAGGAATATACTGTTCTTATATCTTTCTACTTGGTCGCCCTTATATTTATCAGCCAACTCTTTTATTTTTAATTTTTGCTCACTTAGTGTCATTATTATTCCTCGCTTTCTTTTATCATTTTGTAAAGTCTTTCTAAATTGTCAACACAAAAAGTTTGCTCAAGCAGACTTTCTTTAGACGCCCCCTGATACATTTTAAATAACAAGCCAGAAAATTTCCAGGTCTTTACTTGCATTGCAAATTCTTTTCTATCTTGATTAAAATTTGCCTCTTTGATTTCTCTCAATGCCTCATTTTTAAGGCTTTTTAGCTTATCTGAGAGGTTTTTTACTATCTCCTCATATTCTGGAAAGTTTCCAACCAAATCGTCTTGTTCTCCTTTTAGAATTATTGTCAAGACATTTCGTTCAGAAACTGCCGAGCCACGCAAAGTATGAAGTTGTAAGTATTCGGTTCCTTTTACTTTTATTCGATTAAAATTTTCATCAACAAGCACAAACCCTTCATGATCTTTGCTCAAGGTCTTGGCAACAGTTATTGCTTCGTTTAAAGTATTTATTGGATAAACGTTTGGAACTTTTATTCCATGACTTACAGCCCACTCTTTACAATCTTGCGAGCTTATTTCCTCACCAGTTTCATTATTCCGCATACCCAAGAAATATATTTCAGTTTCCTTGTATGGAACAACTATCCTTGCATAAGGAGATACAAGTTCAAACATGAAAGTCCAATTTGGATAATCATCCAAGTCATCAAACCATACTTTGGCACGACGCCATGCAACATCAAATAACTCTGCATAGTTTTTTATATCGCCAACAGGTATAGAAAGCTCTGCGTCATTGGCATCGATAGTTCCATTGCTTGACAGATTCCAAGTTCTTCCATCTCTGTCAAGCCAAATTTTCATAAGCGAACCATCAATTTTTTCTTCTGCTCTAATTTTTCCACTTAGGTTTGCAGCTTGTGGTTCACCCCAGTTATAAAACTTATCAAAAGGACGACAAACCACTTTCATTGAACGTAAATCAACAATTATACCACGGCATATATTAACGAGTTCGTTATCCATATCACTTTCGCCCATTGTATATTTGAATAAAGCATAGTCATTTTTTTCTTTTATAGCTACACAGTAAGGTTTATTTGTCAATAATTCTCGCCAATTTTCATGTTCTTTAATAAAATCTATTAAAATCATGTCGCTCACCCTTTCAATTTTATTTCTTTTCTATATCAATTATAACAAAAAGACCCGCATAATTGCAAGTCTTTTTCAAAAATTTAGTCTTCGTTTTTTATAACCTCTTTTAATAAAGATAAAAGATAGTTATAGACTTCACTATCAAGGTTTAATTCTTGATATTTACCATAACCTTGTAATATTTGTCTTGCTTCTTCTATCTTCATATCTGATATTTTTTCTAAATCTTCTACAGTTCTTCCACACATTCCTCTTTTTATTTCTAACATATATTTTGCTTCTTGACCACTATAAGTTAAATACGGTATATCCGTATCGGCTTTTAATAAATCATATAATCTTATTAAATGTGAAAACTGCTTTGGGTCGCATCCAAATTTTTCAAATTCTTTTGTCTTGCTTGGATATTCATGAGTCAAAGCCTTTCTTTTCTCCATCATACCTCCAAGTATAGACATTCTATTTGTTGGAACTTGTTTGAATAAATCTCTTAAAAATTTATCGCCTAAGTAATACTTCGAATAAAATGGTTCTATGAAAGAAAAATTACCTTTCTTAACTACATTATAATATGCAACCAAATCTTTAACATCACAAGCCCCGTTTTCAAATTCCCTAACGAAACTTACAGTCTTTTTAAAAACTATGTCATCTAAACTTGGTAAAACTATAACTTTGGCGTCTACATCTGAATATTCATCATCAACACCATAGTTATTACTTCCATATAAACCTATATATAATACTCTATAGCCATCTTGTTCTAAAGATTTTTTATAATATTCTAAAGTTTCCATAACATTCATTGTATTCGCCCTCTTTCTTTTTTAATTCTAAATATATTATAACAAAAAGACCTGCGTTTGTGCAAGTCTTTTTTTTAATTTTCATCAACAAAAATTTTGTGTAGATAATCCCATAACTCATCAGGATTTTTTATCACTAAAGATGGAGTATCACTACCCTCTTCAAAAAGCTCAAGTCCTTCTTCAGGATGTAAAGACCAAAGTAATTCGGAAAGAAAGGGATATTCCTCATCGTCACGGCTGGCTTTTTCAAGAAACTCAACGATTAAGCTTGTTATTTCAAGCAAAGAGAATTTTCCAAAGTCAGAACCAATAATACCCAATGCTTTATCTATCTTTTCTTCAGCTTTCTCTAACTCTTGAACCTTATTTATCATAGACAAATAGTTTTCTTTTGAAATAAATTCATCTGAATTGGCTGCCCTATATGCGGAAGCCATAAGGTCAATAATGTCTTGAGGAACAGTTACTTCGCCAAATCCAAGTTCACGCAAACCGTAACAAAAGTCATCAAGTGCATTTGTTAGTTCAACCATTTTCTTCTTATAATCTTTCTCCATCTGCAATTTCCTCCAATCTTTTCCAATTATTTGTTTCCCAAACATAGTCATCTTTGTCATGATATTCAAATTCAGTAATGTAAACTACCTGGTATTCTCTAAACTGAGCAACATACTCTTTTACATAATCAAAATAATTATGCTTATACGTGCCAAATGGTTTTCCTGTATTTGCGTCTGATATTGATATTGTAATTATATCATCATATCGCTTTGTTTGAACCCTTATATCCTCGCCTTCAAGATCAAAATCACATACCTTTTCTTCATTCGGGTCTAATAGGAACAAGTCATCAAGGTCTGCTTTAACATCTTGAATATATGAAAATGAAAATAAATTACCACTTTCAGAAAACTTTGCGTCCATCCACCCCGCGAATATTCTGCGTATTTCAAACATACTCTAACGCCTCCTTTTATATAATAATTATAAACGAAAAAGCCTGATAAAATCAAGCCTTTTTAAGCACTTTCTGGACGAATTCTGTCAGCCAGGGTAAGAAGTCTTAGTGCTTCCCAAAACTCGTCTGAGAGACCACTAAAACGAGCCGAAAAACGTTCTTTCATTCGCTCGAAGTCCATGTCAAAACTAAATATGTAATCATGGAACTCTATCATGAGAGCAATGTCTAAGAAAAAGTCCTTATTGTGAACCTCTTTTTGAGACAATAGATCTGTCAAGAACAAGTATGCGCTTACGTTTGCGTGGCCAAAGTAATGACTGAAGCCTTCTTCGTCAGTAGAACGAACAAAAGGTTTGCCTAAATCATGATAAAGAGCGGCAATATAAGCCATTGGATTTGCCAAACAGTAAGCCGCAACTCTTTGAATATGCACCCCAAGAACTTCAGAATGATGTTTATTGTTTTGGTCATAGTCGTAAATTCGTGTAAGTCTCATTGACTCTGGTTCTTTTAACTTTCCTGTGCGATAGAAATAAATTTTACTATATGGATATTCATGAGCATTTGGTATTTGGCACGAAGCAATCATTTGCATTAATTTATCTTCGGGCAAATGTCTTTCTTCACGAGTAATGTTTCGCTCGAATAATACGTCTATTGGACAAATAGCTGCACAAATCTCAATCTCGCTAAAGAACTTTTGCATCTCTTGGCACAAGGCAATTCTTCTTCCTCGGTTTAGGTTTGTCGCATTATACACAACATTCTTTCCTGCTCGTCCAAGTTCTTTTGTTCTTCGGTTCATTTCGTCAAAGACTTCTTTATTATGTGTTTGGTCTTCGAAACCATATAGTTCAGCACGTAAATCATCAGAGCTTAAGACCTCACAGTCAAAGTAATGATTTTTAATCAACCTATCCTTGCCTGATCCTGGTAAACCGAACATGATAACCAATTTATTCATACTATCACCACCAAAACTCGTATAAATGTTCTGCAAATATATCCATGCTTTTACGAACAATCTCCATATTCTTTTCCATGTCTTCTAATTCCCAGTCGAACTTCTTTTGATAAAGCTTAAAGCCTTCAAGTATTTCATCTATGATAATAAAGTCATAATCAATTACTTTACTTGCGTCTTTCTTAAAGAGTTCTAATCGCGGAACCATAAAGTCCACAAACGCCAAGTCTAAATTAAAACATTCTTCGCTTATTGGCTTGTTATAAAATTTCTTAACTTTTTTCATTCGTCTATCATAAGAACTCATACTAATCCCTCTTTTCTTAATTTAATTATAACAAAAAAGACCTGAATGCGTCAAGTCTTTTTTAAATATTTAGCCCTAAACTTTACTTAATTAATTCATCGAACAATCTTGAATTACATACTCCCAAGTATTACCATCATCATCGACTATCCAATACTTGTAATCACTCTCGGCACTGATCGCGCCTTCTGTAATTTGGAAACCATTATTACAATATGCTCTCTTCGTTGATGCCATATTCTTTGACATACAACCAACTGTAACTAAAATAAGTAATATTAGAACGATTATCTGTATCAATATTTTCTTTTCTATACTAAATTCAACCTTACTCCCAGCCTTAACGGCGGAGGGCAAGTCTTTATTTTTTCTTCTATTCATTTTTTTCCTCCTTTTTTGAAGGCTAAATATTTATGAGCGAGGCACGGAAAGAGAGACTTAGGATTTTTGCCTCGCTTAATTATTAGTAGATTCTCTCTCGTAATACATTAACCCATTTAGAACAAGAGATAATTTGCCTTTTGATGCGACAAGCTTAGTCAAAACGCTAACAACTTCTCCCTTATTCAGATTTGGGCTGGTATTGGCAAAGTCTTCTGTAATTTCAATTGGAACCTTTTCGTCCTTGCACTCTAAAGTAAGAATATACTTACCGCTCGAAGTCTTTCTAATGCCCATGAATTTGCCAATTATACTCATATCTTCTAATAAAATCATTATTCTTCCTCCTCAAAATCGTCCTCAATGCAAACCACATTTACTTTGTTTGTTAGCACAGCGCATGCGTCAAGATATGTTACATCTCCTTGTGGTCTTGTGAATACAGTATTTTCTGTTAGTTCTTCATAGAAAAATTCCCGAATAAGGTCAGAATGAATATGCCCAACATAAATATGTTTTCCTGTATTATTATACATTCTTGCTGATTGTTCTGGGCTTGCCCATATACATTTTTTCCATCCAATAAGCGGAGTTCTCCAATTACCATGCTCACAGTCTATCATTCCATGAGTGATAATAGAATGTTTTAATTCAACGTAATAAGGCATTGACTCCAACCATCCAAGAAGTTCTGGATAATTTTTATTTATTTCTTCTGACGCGTAGTGCACGAAAGCTGTCCACATGTTCCACCAATCTTCTGAAGTCATTTCTCTTTGTTCTTCTTCATTGGCTCTAAATAGAACAAAAGTATCCCATGCACAAGTTTGACCTAAAAAGCTATCAATTGTGTAACGTAAACCGTTATTTACATAGTTGAAATGACATTTGTGAATATTTTGACACTTTAGAAAATCAATTAAAAATTCATTGTGGTTGCCATAGCAGACAATCATTTTGTTCTCGTCGCAAAGTCTTTTATAATATTGATATAATTCTAAACTTTCATCTCCACGATCAAAGCAATCCCCAGCACTAATTAAAAAATGGTCTTTGTTATTTTCATCATAGCCCGCCTTTTTTAATCCTTCTTGCACAGCCTTTAGATTTCCATGCTCGTCAGATAATATGTAAAACTTTTTCATTAAAATCTCTCCTTTCTCGCTTTTAATTATAAATCAAAAAGGACCCATTTGTCAAGCCCTTTTTGAAAAAATATCTATAGAAAAGAAAGAAGGTTTGGAGAACAGTCGTCGAGGACAACAGAGAGTCTTATTCTAAGTTGCCTCGCGACAAATGATGCATCACCCTTTTTGTTTCTCCGACCTATTAGTAACGAAATTTTCGTATGTCTCCAAACTTTCTTCATCTATCATTGCTTGCCAAAGTTCTCCATTTGTCATTCTAACAGCATACATATCAGATGATTCATATAACTTATCAATTGACACAATATCATTACAATCGACCAGAAGTCTTTTGTTGAAGACTATATAAACTGCATTTTCATTTACTGTTTCCATTTAAACTCCTCCTTCGCTAAAAATATTTTATCATACTCGCCCACATCAAATCAAGTAAAGAGAGAAAACGAAAAGAAGAAAGAAGCAAAGAAGAAAAGATAAAGAGAGAAATATAAATAAGTTATATTCATTCCGTTCACTCGGTCACTCGCTTCACTTCATTCATATAACTTATTATAACATTGGCGTTTTTCTCTGTCAAGAAAAACTTTCGCCTTTTGTGAAAAAATTTTACTTGACTTTTTCTACTTTCGAGCAATAAAATGTTTATGTGAAAGGAGAAATCTGAATGAAATATAATATACTGGCGCTTTTCGTGCTGAATAACGAGGTGGAAGATTCTTTCCTGAGAAGTCCTGTTGCATATGACTCAAGACATACTGAGACCAGAACTAAGCTTATTGATGAGTATTGCGGCTATGCATTGTCTTGCAGATACGTGTGGCATAATATATCTATCAGCCGAGGAAACGAAGAAAAAATAAATGGTAATGCGAGAAAGATATTTGATGTTTTAAATGACGACAGAGTGGTTGCAACGTGTATAGAATTTTATCCTGAATATATTAAGTCTGTAGACAATGAAATCTTCACACTCCCATACAAGGGGGAGCGTTTTGAGCAAAGGCGGTTTCGAGTAAAGAGACTTCTTTATGCAAATTATTTTTCTTTCATTAGAGGTAATAAATCATCTTACAGATTTAGCAGTGTTGGGCGAGGAAAATTAACAACTCTCGTTAGAGGAACAAATGAAATGGATTGTTTTATTCGAGAGAACACAAATTTAGAAGGATTAATGGACTTCAATCGATTTGACCAACTTACTGATCTGAGAAGAAAAAATTTTGAGGATGGAAGAGTAAGACACTTTTGTTTCTACGAACCAGTTGGATCAATTGCAATTGAACCTTACGAAGCAAGCCAACATCTCTTAAAAATTCCTGTAATGTCTTACTATAAACTTGGCGGTGACAAAAAATGTGGGGAGAAATAGCAAATAAAAAAATCAAGAGCATTGAAGAGAGTTATTGTCTGGGAGAAGCGTGTTTAATATTCAAATACGACCAGGCCGAAAGAACAGTAGCTTTTAAATCAAAGCAAGAACTAAAACTTGCCAAAGCTGTTTTTGAAGCTGATACAAAAGAGTTCTCAATTAACCAATTGGGTAGTGAATTAAACATTTTTATTAAAGGTAGAAATATAACCTTACGCCCAGTCAATGAGAGCCACGCAACCAGACTTAAAATAATCTTAGAAAATTATCAAATTTAGGCTTTACAGAAAAGCCTTTTTTGTGATATAATTATTTTTGAGAAAGGAGAAAAAATCATGAGTGTAGTAATAGCAGCAAGGTATCGAGATGGAATTGCATTAGTTGCAGACACGCAGGGAACGTCAATGAATAATAAGCAAAATAATATTAAGAAAATTAAGCAATTTGAACTTTCTAATACGGGAATTGGCGTTGTGGGTTACTTGCGCGATTGTAATATCGTTCGCATTTTAGATGAAATAATTAAGCCAAGAGATATCCTTAATAAAGTTGACATTGATGAAGAATATGTAATTAGAAAAGTCGTTCCAAAGTTAATCGAGCATATGCAAGAGAATAAAAGAACGCTCCACAGTGAGTCTGGAATGGTATCAATGGCAAGTCAAATGTTATTTGTTACGAACAAGAGAATGTTTGAAATTGGAAGTGATTTTTCTGTAGCCGAGAGCGATAGGGATTATGCCGTCATTGGCTGTGGAGAAGAAAAAGTGCGAGGTTACATGAGTTTGGTTGGAGATACTTCTAATAAAACAGCAATAGAAATAACAAATGTTCTTGTTGGGGCAATTAGAAAAGCATGTGAAGACGATGTTTATATCAACGATGCCTATGATATATACTTCTTCAGGGAGGAAAAATGAAAAGGAAAAAAAGTAAACCAATAATTGACATAAAAGAGCTAAATATTATCTTTGAAAATTGTGATATGATGTCATTTTCAAAAGATGATTTGGAGTTTCTTTATATGGAAGAAATCAGCAATAATATCTCTATGCAGTTAAACTGTGTATTGCATATGCAAGTTGCAAAGCATGTTGCTATTGGAATAACCAAAAAAGCAGCTAATCGCAAAGTCCCGATATTTGGCAACTCAGAGTGGAAACATACTCTGCACGATAGACTTGGGCTTGATGAGGAAAATCATACCAAAGATATTGCATCATTTGAGCTTGTATATACCGACGGAACAATAGAAAGAATTTATCCATCGTGGGACGGAGATGATGATTATTATAATCCTGCACAAAGACAGTTTTATAATCAAGAAATATTAGTAATAGAAATTCAGAAAGGAGGATTTTCAGAGTGCGAAGATTTGTAACGAGCGACTTGCACTTTTCCCATAAAAACATAATTGCATATTGCCAGAGACCCTTCGCGGATGTTGAGGAAATGAATGAAGTAATTATAAAGAACTGGAATGAAGTCGTCAAGAAAGATGATATGGTCTATGTGCTTGGAGATTTTTCATTCTGTAGTCGAGAAATGGTAAAAGAACTCGTATCAAAGTTGAATGGAAGGAAGATTCTGGTAGCGGGCAATCATGACAACTTTAGTCCTAAGTTTTATCTTGAGGCAGGATTTGAAATGGTAACAAAGAGTCCTATTATTGTGGACGGAGATTTTATATTGAGTCATCAGCCACTTGCTGGTGATTTAGGAAAGTTCTTTAATATTCATGGACATAGACATACGCTTCCAACAGAAACAGAAGTAAGTCCAAAACATATGGATATTGGAGTTGATAATCATAATTTCTATCCGCATAATCTTGATACGGTAGAAAAGACACTTTACCATACGACACGCAAGGGAGCTCGATTCAAGGAAAGAACTATTGCTCAACGAATTGGCAAGTTTCTAAAGATGCCATTTTATAATATGAAATAAGGAGGAAATATGGAAGAAAATGTAGAAGAAGTAGTTATACCAGAGGAAGAAAAAAAGCCAAAGGTAGAACTAACAGAAGAAGAAGCTAAAACAGCTGCTGAAAATGTAACACGTCTTTTAGGAGTTCTCAAGCGTTATCAAAGTCTTGAGGCACGAAGAAAAGAAAAGCTGTCAAATTTACGCAAGGAGTATGAATCTTTGCCAGATGATTCATATAAGAAAAAGCAAGTATGGTCAAAGATAAAAGTCTTAGAACGTATTGCTGAACCTAAGTGGGTAAATACAAAAAAAGACGAGTAGTTTATTAGCGTTATAAAACGATTCAAATAGAGGGCACGCTCCTCTATCTCGTCTATCGGGAACCTGCAAATTTATTATTCATTATTATTTATTCACGGGAGTTGAGGTGTTATGTTTTATGATTTATTATTTGATAAAAGCTTTAGCGAAGTAAACAGATTTATACGGGATAGTCACCCATATCAAATTATCAATGGCGAGGGTAAAGATACTGTAGTTATCAATGCGCTTGGTGTTGATGAGAATGATATCAAAATCGAGATTAAAGCTGATAAATACAACGATGATAGCAATTACTTATACATCGAAGGCAGCACCGAGAACGAAATAACTGGAACTACTTATAGTTTCAAAAATCGTTTCGGTATCAATAAGCTAAAGGTTAAAGAAATTCAGTATTATACGAAAGACGGCTTATTATACATTGAGATTAATTATGTAGAAGAGCCAACTGTAGAAATACCTATTTCTAAAAAAGAAGAAGGACAAACAAGCATTTAATTTTTAGCAGGTTCCCCTTTTATTTTTACATTGGAGGGCGAAAGATGATTAAATTATCAGTCGTAATTCCAGTATATAATCAGGAAGATTTAATTGTTAGGGCGATAGAGTCAGTTCCCAAAAGAGACGATGTAGAAATTATTGTCGTGGACGATGGCTCTACAGACGGAACTGGCAAGGCTATATGGGATAATTTAGACAAGTTTAGCGATAACTTAAAGGCCATATTGCTCAGAAAAAATCAGGGAGTTGCGAATGCATTAAACAATGGTTTGCGAGAAATTCAGGGAGAATACTATGTTGCTCTTGGAAGCGATGATTATTTTTATACTGATAGACTTAATGATTTTATAGACAACGACCTGAATGATAAAGTCGATATGGTTTACTTTTGTCTCGAGAGAAACGATGGAAGTCTAATTGAGCCGAACGAAGAGACAAGAGCTCTTTGGGTTGGATCAACAAAGGCTTATAGAAGAGAGATAATTGGCGACACGCTTTACCCTGATGGTAAACGAGCTTGTGAAGATTTAGTATTCGACGATCTAATAAGACAAAAACCTCATACCTATCGCTTTACAGGAAAAGTAATTAAACATTACAACTTTCCACGCGAAGGTTCTTTAACTGACTTAGCTAACAAAGGAAAAATTTCTGAGGAATTTATTGGAAAAACACTTAACAGAAAGTAGTGAGAAGTGATAAACTATTTATGTAAAATTGAAAGACGAAGATTAATAAGTGCATTAGTTGGTCTATTAGTCATTGTCCAAAAGTGGCTAATGCAGATTCGAATTCTGCTGAAACTCTTCGCAAAAAATCCCCTTAGTATACGCAATATGCTCTGGGGTGTTATTAAGTAATAAGGAGGAAATAAATAAATGGAAAACGAAAAACAGGAAATTAAAAGAAATTGTGTCGATTGTGGTAAAGAATATTCGGTAACCATTAGTGAGCAAAATTTTTATGAGTCAAAAGGACTTGCACTTCCCAAAAGATGTGCTGAATGTAGAAAAGCTCGTAAGGCTGCTTCTCAATCACAAGAACAAAACGAGGTTAAGCACGAAGAACCAAGAGAAAAAAAGAAAACGCTTGACGACTTATTAAAAGGTGCTGGAATAATTTAAACAAAAAAATTAAAAAAAGACTTGTGTTTAACAAGCTTTTTGTTTTATAATTTTTTCAGAAAGCGGTGATTTTATGAAACAGAATATATCAGATATTATGAATGATTTGCACTTGGGACAAATAATTAGGTTTCAAGGAAAGGAATATTGCTTTGTTGAGCCAAAGCGCACACGAGCAGTAATTCGCGATAGACATTCGGGCAAAGAATATCTTATAAAAGGTATGGTTGAAGTAACTGATGAAATTGATACAGAAGCTGTAAACCAAATAGAAGAAGAAGCTGTTAATGCCTTTATCACTGAACGTAAAATCGCCAAAATGAAAAAAGGAACTCGGTTTATTGGCAAGGACGATAAGGAGTATATCTTTATTAAATTCAACCAAAAGACATTTGACTGTGAGAGCGTCGATACGGGCGAAGCGTTTCGTGCCAAACCTGGGTTCGTAAAAGCAATCTTAGCGTAAGGAGAAAAAAATCTATGGTTAATGGATATGAAGGAGGAAGAAGATTTATGGTAAACGCTTATGTAGGGCTAAAGCAAATTGCAATGGGTTTTGAGTATGACAGAGATTTCTTAGCACTAATTGCCGCTTATTATGCAAGTGAATATTATGGATATTACTTGGATGGCGACAGCGATGAATTACACGAATTCTATGAATACGTAGATAATTCAGATGATGATTTGGCTGTGAATATTCAAAACACTTTAGCAAATGTTGACAGAGGTTTTGGTGAAGAAGAAGAAGAAGATTGTGAGGAAGACGAATGTGAAGATTGTGGAGTTTGCGAAATGACAGACGAAACAAGAGCCTTAATGGAAAGAAACAGACGTCTAAACGAACAAGCTCTTGGGCTATAATAGATTATAGTCCTTGTTCCGAGAAAAAAATTTTTAAAAAAGACTTGATTTTTTCTTGGAATTGGGTTTATAATTTATTTAGAAAATTAAGAAAAGGAGAGAGATTATGATTGAATTATCGACTAAAGCGACAATCCTTTTAGAGATTTTAAAGAGATTAGAAGCAGTTGACTCTGAACATAAAGTAAACATATATGATATTATGAAAGAGTTAGACGACACAGATTTAAGAGAAATTATCCCTGAACTTGAAGATTATGAAATAGATAATCTTGAGTGCGAAATGACACAAAAAAGTATTTCAACAACTTTGGCGTCTTTGGTGCGAAAAGGTTTAATTGAGAAGACAGGCGTTTCTTCAGTTCAAATTGAAGGAATAACAAGAAATATCCGCAGTTATTATTTGACTAATAATCAAGAGTAATCTTGTTTTATTATATTTTTCAGCCAAGACCATTCTGCATTAAGAGATTACGGATATAAACGTGCCTCATTCATGGCAAAATTGCAGGTCTTCACGAGTTTTTTATTGTGGCTTGGTCAGTCGGTTATCAAACCAAACCAGTTAGACTACTGGAATTAAGGTCAAGTTAGTGCGGGATAAAAAGAAAGCAATTATAGACGATCTAATAGATTTTCTATGCTTATCTTTTTTGTAGTTTAACGCAAAACACCATTCGGAGATAAGGAGTATTACAAATCTCCTTCTCCGCATTAACATCATTAGGGAGGAAGCTGTTATGAAAGAATATCATTTTAATATAAAGAATAAAAGGTGGACAATTAAAACAGCCCAAGAAGGCGATGAACATTTAATGATGCTTGGAGCTCCCTGTATAGCTCAATTATATAAGCAATTAAGAATAATTTATATAGATGACAGGCTCGTTGAAGATTATGTAGAGCTAAGAGAAACAATAGTTCATGAGCTTACGCACGCGTTTATTTTGACTTATGCAATTAGTCCAAAACAATTTCGAGATGAAGAATTTATCTGTGAATTTAATGCGGTGTATGGAATGGACCTACAAATGCTTGGCGATGAAATTTCTGAATTTTTTTACGAGGAAAAATAATCAAAAAGAGCTTACAGAAAGTATATTATAGTGATATAATATATTTATAAGAGTAAACAAGTCTTCTGTTTGAGTAGGTTCGCCGAAAGAAATGGAAGAAGAAGATAACTCATCTTTATGCAATGCAATGAGGATGTCGTATTGGTCGACAGAGTTGTCTTACTTGAATCGTTTAACCCAAGACCTTTGATGGAGGTAACTTGTATGAAATCCTCCTTCTCTTGTTTATTCTTATAAATACATTATATCACTTCTAATATGTGGAACTTTGTCGGGTTCAAATCCCGAAGAAGTGAATCGACCTGGCATACTTGGTCGTAAAACTGTATGCAATTGGATGTGCCTCCACTGAAAGGCACCATCTTATCCATAATGAGATGTTGGTAGGGACCGTCCCCGATGACGAGGCGGTTATGGCGTTTGCATAGTTATGTAAGTTCATAATTTAATGTGGTGCAATTCCACACATGCTAAGTTGTTTCACGTTAGAAAACAACATTTTTTATTTACAAAAACTTAGTAGTCTGGTATAATATAATAAAGAGGTGATAAGATATGCTTCAAGTAGTGTATTTGCCAGATGCAAATGTGCCTATTGAGAAGTTTGTCGTTATCAATGACTTCGACAAAATGCTGGACTACTTAAAGTTTAATAAAATTAAGTTTTTAAGTATTCCCCCTACTGACGATGGATATGATATTCTGGATTGTATTATCAGTAATAATATAAATATAAAAACAATTCATATTCAGAGTGGTGATGATTTACTGGGAAGAATAAAATTATTCTTTGCATTTGCCAAAGCATATAGCGATAACGGCATTAAGAATGATTTAATCATGAAGCACGAGTATCTGGATGCTGAACTTGAAAAAATTAGAAAAAAGACTAAACAGAACGGGGCTGAATGATTTATAATATAAATGTAAAATAAAAAAAGGAGGAATAAGAAAAATGGAATCTACACCAACGAGAACACAATTTGAGATGATTGCTTTCTTCAACAATCCGTTTCAAAGAGCCAACATTGGCGATAAGGTAATATTATTGTATAGAAACGATAATTATCGCATTATTGACCAAAACCAAAATGTTATAGGCGAAAGAGTTGATGTCAATAAAATGGGAGATAGACTTGACTCAATGATCAGCTTTATTGAAACAAAGATTGATAAGAGAATTTGCATCATGGACGAAAATGACGACTTTTTCAATACGGCAGTTGGCGATGTGATAGCAGCTTCAAAAGACTTTATAGCAGTAAAAATCGAGCCTGTTTATAAAGATGCGTGGTTTGATAAATTAGACCAAATGGATGAAGTTGAATTTGTCAAAGATGATTTAGGAAATATAGAAGACTTACAAGAAGAATTCCTAAAACACTTAAAGAATCTTCTATGTGTTGAAGAAGAGCCAAAACATTGTCATAGTGAAATGTGTGAAGAAAAGAAGGAGGAAAAGAAAGATATGCTTTCAGAATTTGGAAATAGTTTCGGAAAAATTAACTCTAACCAATTCAAAATATCTATCAATGGATTAACGGTTAGAAACAAAGAAGGAAAATATGTTACATTCAATCCCGAAACAAGAGAACTAATTGAAGTAACAACTGGATTCTTTGATGACATGAATGATTTATTATTCTTAATGCCAACAATGGAATTAGAAATTGGGGACATTATTTTACATCAAGGAAAACCTTATTATATTACTTCTACAAGAGAAGGTAATATCAAAGGAATTGACTTTGAAGATGCAGTTGAAAGTGTATTAATTCCAAAGACCAATGTTTTCGGAATGAAGTATTACACTAAAGTATTTAACTGCTTAGGAACAAATAATATTTTAGGTAGCGACTTAGCTTCAAATCCAATGATGGCATATGCCTTAATGGGTGGAAAAGATTTTGACTTATCTAAACTAATGATGTTCCAAGCATTGTCAGGCCAAGGAAAAGATGTTGCCGACTTTAGCGAAAACCCAATTATGTTAATGGCTCTAATGAGCAATGAAAAGGGTGGCGAATTAAGCGATTTTGCTAAAATGCAAGTATTATCACAATTATCTTCTCCAAAGAAGAGAAAAGCAAAAGAAACTAAAGAAAATTAGTTTCTTTGCCTGAGAGAATAAAGCTTATTCTTTCGGTCAAGGAAATTAGTTAAGGAGGAAGAGAATGAAGAATAGTGTTATAAATTTTACTGCTCTTTGTGGCGTAGTCTTAGAAAAAAAGAAGACCTGTTTTTGGCTCGACTATGGCAAAGGCAAAATTAAAGTGTATGCGGAGGGAGAAATACTTGACTCAGTAGATGTCAATTATACTCTTACGGCTTCTGGCCAAATAGGAATGAAATGGCTAAGGACTTATTTAGATTGCACGCAATGCACAATTCTCGACAAGAAACCACATTATCTACAAAAGGAAGATTAATATGGATTGGGTTATTCGAGTTGGTTTAGCTCTGTTCTTCTTGACTATCCTTCTATGGGGAAGTTATCTTGTTTGTGCGATTAACTCAATTAAGCGGCTTGAAGATGTTGTCTATGAACAACAAAAAGAGCTACTTGAACAAGAACTTCTCTGTGAAGAGAACTTAGAGCTTCAAGCGGAACAGTGCGAGGCATCAAAAAAAAATTATTAAAATACAGGCTTACGAGTTACTATCCAGCCGAAACTTCAAGTGTTACAGGAAGTGGTCTTACAACTTCCGACTTTGGGGTAAATGAGCATGGCTGGTATACATATAATGGTAAGTTAGTAATGGCAGGAGCAACAGAAGAGTTGTTGTCTACAGGATATTCATATCGTCAAGAGGGTAAATATTATTTCAGTTATTTTGACGAGATACGTGTGCAAATAGATGGGTTTTGGTATGACGCAATAATCCTGGACTCATGTGGCGCAAGTCATTGGCCGGGTTATTTTAGATTGGACATGTTCGTGATAGATGCTGCACACGTCAAAGACACAACAATTCTGATAGAAATAGAGGAGGAGAACTAATATGAAGAGATTGGTAATAGCAAGTATAGAAACAGAAGGGCATTCAGGCACAAGTTGTTTCATCGCAACGAGTAATAAATCATATTCCGACATTATTCACGATTTGCTTTTCTATGAAGATGAGCAAATTTACTCCTTTAGAAGTGAAAATAAAATAGATGATAACACCATGGAACAGTTTTATGGCGGAGATCTTGGTGAAATGTGCATATTGGTTCGCTCCTTTGGCTCTTATAAAGAAATAGAGAACCAAGAATTTTATACGAGAACAGGATAAGCAGGATTTTTTCCCGCTTATTTTTAATTTTTAGACTTGTAATAATCGAGCAAAAAGGTTTATAATTATTATAGAATTAAAGAAAGAAGGGAAAATATGATTTATAACGTGGTTTTATGTCCATACTGTAAAACAAAAATGGCAAGATATGAGTTATATATGAATGATTGTTATTGTCCTTTCTGTAACAAATTCATAGACATAGATGATATAGAAGGAGGAGACCGAATGGAATCTTTATATGACGAAGATTATTATTGGGGAAGAAGTTTAGAAAAAGAAACCCCTGAATTAACTACGATATTTATTCGATTTGTTGTCGATAAGAATAAAGCTGATTACGATACAATAAAGACAAGCTTTGAACATTTTGACGGTTCAATTGATTGTCTACAGTTAGAAAAAGATGGCGTAATCACAAGGTTCTTAGAAACGGTTGGAGGAAAGAAACTTCTTTCAGGGTTAAAGATTGACAAAGAAAATCTTGAAGAATATTCAGTAGTTGCAACATTTACTTTCGGCGACAAGGACGATTCTAAAAAAATCTTTGTATCATCTCTTTGTGATATTTTTCCATTATGTCTAATGAGAGAAGAAGGCTCAAGTTATATAATGGCAAATAACAAAGGATTAGCGAAAGGAATTGCAGAAATAACAAACTTTGACGAAGTTGAACAATTGAGTTTGTTCCTAACAGGCTATGAAAAATATAAAGTGTTATGTTATTATCTATATTGGACGAATGGATACAAATCAATTTCTTCTAAGGATATATTCATAATGTGGGATAAGTCTTCACTGGTTTCTTTAGAAACTCTAAGAAAAGTAAAAGAGGTGCCAGTTGAATGGGAATCTTATTTAGAAGCTGAAGAGGGATTGTTGGTATCAACAAGTCAAAACGATAAAGGAACTTTCATAACATTTGAAACAATGGTTGAGGATTGTTTAGAGAAACTTCGTGAAGATAAGAAGATCGGCTGGGAAGATATTATTAACATTGTTTCCCTAAGAGGCATTTCAGATTATTCATTGTTGGGCGAAGTCAAAGGTTATGAAGAGGAGGATGACGATGAAGATGATGATGTTAAGACCAAATAAATATATAAAGAAAATTTTAGATGGTTCTAAACGCTTTGTAGATAAGGGGCTTACGTTAGAGCAAATACAATGGCGAGGAGAAAATAAAAATGATGAAGTGTTAGGTCTAATGACAACAACAGGGACTTTTTTCAAAAAGCCATTGCAACTAATTCTTTTGCAAAAATCAGATGGCGGTTATAGATTATTCACAGTTCGTTCCAAAAAAGATGGAATAATTCCATGTTTCTTATTTGATATTATTGGAATTGAAGAATTTGTCAAACGTTATCCAATTGTTCCTGTGTATGATGCGTTTGGCTCAGATATTAGCGAAAAAATAGTAGAAGAGCTTGAAGAAATAAAAGATAAACCTGCAATTGGTTTTATTGAAATAAGAGAAAATGCAGACACAATGGTTTTTGAAATTCCATAGAGAGGAGAATGAAAGATGAGAACAATAGATTCTACAAATAAATTAGTTTTTCATTATGGTTTATTAACAACGCCTCTTTCTTTACAAGAATTGGGCGAAAGACTAAATGGAAGTCTAAAAGATTTCATTCTTTTCCCAAGAGTGGAGATAGAAGGGCAGAATTCGTATTTATTGATATTTTGGACAGACCAAATATTAAATTCAATGCCAGAAGATTTCACTGCTCGATTGGTTGCTCCAGATATTTATCTTGCGCCTTGTGGCTTTATTGTAAATAATGGAATGACACGTTGGGGAAGTGACTTAGGTCAATATCGTTATTGGAATTATGATTATGTAGATTTCAATATTCAAGAGCCTTATTATTTAATCGCTCATACTTTTGAAGACGGTGTTTATCGTTATCGAATTATAAGTGGAGCAGACTCAAATGATTGTGTTTATCGTTTGTGCGGGGCCGATAACAGAATAAAAGAAGGAATGGTTATCGATTATGTCTTCATTATGAAGAACCCAAATGAATATAATTTTTTCTATAAGCTTGATTTCAAAATAAAAGACAGTTACGTTACAAGAAACGATGCGTTCCTGTTTGATGTAAAAGGAATATTTAATCCGAAAGTAACGAACAAAAGTCTTAACCGAATAAACTTTTTTAGAATACTTCCCGATAAAACGAGAGCAGAATTTTTTGTTGGATATTACAAAGGATTTGGTCTAAAGCTTTATCTTGGTTTTCCTGAAGATAAAACAAAAGTCGAGGGCGGTCGAATAATATATGAAACTGAAAGACCTCGAATGTCAAATGAAAAAATTGATAGGTTTGTAATTCCAAATGATTTAGAGCTAAGAGAAAAAGTTATTGAGTCATTAGTTTGCGAAGGTCAAGGCGAAGGAACTTATTTGAGCGCAATACTTACAAAGGGCGACGTAATTAAGAACTTTGTAAGCAGGGTTGACCAAGCAAAAAGAGAAGCTCTAAAACAAGACAGGCTGGACTTAGAAAGAAGATATTATAATCTAATAAAAAGAAGAGATGAACTGTTAGACAATAAGATTGTATATGCCGAGAAAATAAAGAACTTTATTCCGACACCTGATATCGTAATTCCTAAATCAGAAAACTGTCAAGCAATTGCCGAATTGACTTTATATATCACAAAGAAAGGCGACAAGTATTATTTTGAAAGAGAGGAGAGTAACGCATGATATTTGTAAAATTACAAAATGGAGCTTACGTATTAGTGAGAGAAGACAATTATGAAAGCTCTTATTATGGCTTTTTGGTTGGAATGGTTGCTCTTCGTTCTCCGAAAAATACTTTAGTTGTAACAGGAAATGAGGACCCGTCTTTTTTACTTTTCAATTTAGAAGAAAAGAAGTTACACTTTGATAAGATTGCAATTGCGTTAGGTCGAAGCCTTAGTGATACGCAAAAGAGAAGATTAGCAAAATTATATGGTGCAAGAATGGGACAAAATATAAAAGAGGTAATTATTATAGATATTCCTCGCCTAATGAGAGACAAAGGATATTCTTCAAAACAACTTGATTGGTTCTATAATATTATCCACAAGATGTTTGATGATGATAGATTCCTTCTCGGACAAATTAGAATGAGAAAATCTCTTGAAAGAATAAGTAATGATATTGCGAGCATAGACAGAGATCTTGAATCGGTAAAGAAAAATCTTGATAGAGCACGAGGTGTAGATGAAACAAATATAAATCAGCATATCGTAGATAATATAAATAAAATGCAATGGATAGATAATATGAGCCTAACAAAACAGGGATTGTCTATTTTAACAAAGTCAATGGCTTGCACTCATGTTCCGAACATTGCAAGAGCGGTTGACGTAAGAGAGATAGCAAAATGTGATATGCTCTATCGGATAATGAAATATCAATATCTTGGAAAATACTTTATCGCTATGCCTGATTATTATATGATTGAAAATAATTACAACTTTAGGGCAGAAGAAAATAATAAATATCCGCTAAGCCCATCTCGTTTAGTTGTTCAAAATGCAACTTGGTTTCATGGAATGATTTGTCATGCAGGTAATAGAAATGCTTGTTTGGGCGAATTATCAGGTTCAATTTCTCAAGCTGATAAGACAGGTTTAGATATTTATCTGATGTCTGTTGAAGCATATATTCGTTCAATAAATCTTAGCGATATCGCAGGACAGAGATTTTATTGTTTGCCAATGGGCGATGCAAATGGAAATATTGAAGTATGGCCTTACGTTGAAACTTTTGCAAAACAGCAGGGAGTATCAATGAAAAATCTTGAAAGAAACTTGGATGGATATAATAATTTTATTAGAAATTCGCTCGGTTATGATTCACTTCCTCAGTATGGTTTTAGATATATCGCCAATAGTTCAGAAGAAGTAATCAATCAAAACGAACAGAATTGTTTAGAACTTATAAAGATAAGAGAACCAAAAGTGTATGAAGAATTAGTTAAGAGAGGAGTTGTTGCAGCATGATAAAAACAGTAGAACTTGAAGGTGCTGAAACACGATATAAACTTTATTTCTTGCAAAGAGCTTATGATAAAATGCGTCTTTATGTGGAATTATGTGAAGACGAAATCGGTTGGCTTGGATATGTTGATAAATTACCAGATAATGCGGGCTATATGGTAACAGATGTTTTCTTATTGGATCAAGAAGTGCATGGTGCAACAACTGAAATATCCCCAACAGCGATTATTGATTATTATAATTCTTTAGATGATGCGGGTCGGGATAATTTCTTAAAGAAATGTAAGATTTGGGGACACAGTCATGTTAATATGGCTCCAACTCCATCTGGCCAAGACGATGACATGGGAAAAGAATTATCAAAAGACGTTGAGGACTTTTACATTAGACTTATTACGAACAAGCGCGGAGAATATAATGTAACATTCTATGATAAGACAATAAAGGCAAAAGTAATTGCAGACGGAATCGCATTATACAATCCAGATGGAATAGAACTTAGAAAACAAATTCAAGACGAGATTAAGCAAAAAGTCAAAAAGAAAACTTATTCAAGTAGTTATCCTTATTCAAACAGTTATTCACCGTCAAAAGCGGCAGAGACTGCAAAGAAAAACTATTTGCCAACCTTAAATGATAAGAAGGTAAAGCAAGAAGTATCAAAAATAAACATAGACGACGTGTTCGATAAGAAAGATTATCAAATGAATTTCTTCGAGGAGTTAAAGTGTTAAAAACTCCTCTAGGAAAAAATTGAAAATTTAGACTTGAAAATAACCAGCTGAATAGTTTATAATTATATTGTAATTGATAAAGAAAGGAATGATAAAATGGAGTTTGACATAAGTCGTTCATCAGAAGTGTTCAATCCTGAATTTGTTGATAAAGACATTCATGTCATTGGTGCAGGTGCGACAGGTTCTTTCGTAATTCAGACTTTGGTTAGGTTCGGCGTAAAAAAATTGCATATTTGGGACTTTGATATTTATGAAGCACATAATGTGAATAATCAGGCTATTTTTCAAGAATGTATAGATAAGCCAAAAGCTGAAGCTCAAAAAGAATTATGCGAGAAGATTAATCCAAATGTTGAGATTATCGCTCATAATGAAAAAGTTACGCCTGAAAAAATCAATGAAATGAGCGGATATGTATTCTGCTTAGTTGACTCAATGAAAACTCGTAAAGAACTATTCGAGGCAATTAAAGCCAATCCGAATATCGAATGGTATTGGGAATCTCGTTTGGGAAGCGACCAAGCAAGAGTGTATTGTTTCCCAATTAGTAAAGATTTAGATTATTCAGCTTATGAGGATTTACACTTTTATAATGATGAAGATGCAGAAGTATCTGCGTGCGGAACGAGCATTACAATTGTAAGTATTGTTCTATCAACAGCCGCACTCATGGTAAACCAGTTTATAAAAATAGTAATGGGGAAAGAAAAAGAAGAACCTTACTTAAATAATTATACATTGTTCGATAATATGTATGGCGTATATACAGAAAACTTCTTCAAAGAGAAAGAAGGATCAAAAATTGTCGAGCAAGTAACTGACGAGATAATATTGTAAAAAAATTAAAAAAAAGAGATTACAAATCCTTGTAAAAGGGTTTATAATATAAATGTAAAAAATAAAAAAAGAAAAGGAGAATGGTAAAATGAATCGTGTTATGGTTGAAGTCGTTAAACTTCCAACGACAAGAAGAAATGTGGAGTTATTAGAAGGAGATACTGTTGCAAGAGCTTTAGTTGAAGCATTCGGTAATGAAGATTTCTCAAGATATTCAATTGTTGTAAATGGTAGTGCTGCCAGTTTACAAACTGCATTACACAACGGTGATTGCATTACAATTTCCGCTCAAATTAAAGGAAATTAGTAGCGTAGGTAATAATGAGACGAAGTGTTAGACTTCGTCCTTTATTTTACCCAGGAGGTGAGACCATGAGAGAGGAAATAAAATTTAATAAGAAAGATAACGCCTGTTATCAGTTCTGTAAAAAATTAGTCGAAGGATTCTCTGTAGCGAGATTCTTTTTAAGTGCAGGGGTTGATTTTTATAGATTATTTGCTACGATTTTAGCTTAAAATTTTTAAACGTATAATGATATTAAAAAATATTTTTCAAAGCAAATTAGCTGTTTTAAATGGGTTAAAAGGCTTTTCTTGGTCTATGCGTTTTAAAAATAAAAATCAAGGCAAAACTAAATTGGCTTTTTAGGTAGCGCTTTTCGTTAAAAATCTTTTTAAATATAATGATATTAGAGAAATATTTTAAACTCTATTTGATAGTTATTTTGCCTGAAAAAGACCATTTTTATCTTTTTAATAAAATTTAAAATAAAAACATTTACAGAACTTGGACTTTGTGGTAGAATTTTATTAAAAGGAGGCGCTCATATGTTAAAGGTTATAGAAGCATTCGGCGGAATTGGAGCATGTACCCAGGCCCTAAGGAACATTGGTGTTAACTTTGAGGTCGTGGATTACATTGATAATGACAAATATTCTGTCCAAAGTTACAACGCAATCAATGATACGAATTTTGAACCTCAAGACATTCGAGATTGGGATAAGCAAATTGATGTCGACCTTTTTTCTCATGGTTCGCCCTGTATTAATTTTAGTTTGGCGGGAAGAGAAGAGGGAGGAGACGAAGGAAGTGGAACTCAATCGTCACTAATGTATGAATCCCTACGAATAATCGAGAAACTAAGACCGAAGTATGTAGTTTGGGAAAATGTAAAGAATTTGCTTGGCAAAAAACACTTTCACAATTTTCAGAATTATTTGGACCGGATGGAAAAATTTGGTTACACGAACTATTATAAGATCTTAGATGCTCAGGATTATTCAATTCCTCAACATCGGGAAAGAGTATTTACAGTTTCTATTCGCAACGATTTGACTCAGGATTATGTGTTTCCACCATCACGGATTGGAACAATTCGGCTAAAGGATTTATTGGAGTCAACTGTCGATGAAAAATACTTCCTATCAGACTCAGCAATGAAAACATATAACCGAGCTTTTGGGTCACGAGGAAAAGAGCTAGATCTTAATGGTATTTGCCCAACACTTGTTGCTAATATGGGCCGAGGTGGTGGCAATGTTCCATTCTTTTATGACAAAGGTCGACCACGTAAATTGACACCCAAAGAATGTTGGCGATTAATGGGATTTCCCGACGAGGCATTCGTCAAGGCAAGGGAAGTAAACTCAGACACTAGGCTTTATCAAGAGGCCGGAGATAGTATCGTTGTAACTGTGCTAGAAGACATATTTAGAAACCTGCTGGAGGATTACAAATGAAGGAATCAATATTCGATTTACAAACAGACATAACGAATTTAATCATCAAGAATGGATTGCAGGATAAAGATTTTGCAATGGTTTATCAGAACGGGCACCTGATGGTTATCGACCTGTCGCAAGAGAAAATTCAACAGGCTGTAAAAAACATTTCACAGAAAGATGAAAATGCGATATAATAATAGCGAAGAAGGAGGAAAAAGTAAAATGAATGAAAAGTTAAAAAGAACTACCAATGTGGTAGAGCTTCAAGGTTTATTAATGAATAATACGCTTGAAGTAAAAAAAGACAGAGCAGGAAGAACATTCGTTGGCGGTACTCTTGAAGTTAATACCGGCACTACAGATGAAGAATGTATTGTTTCTGTAGACATAATGCAATACGAATTAAAGAAAGATGGCAGCCCTAACGAATTATTCCAAAGAGCAAGGAGCATGATGGAATGGCCATCTGTTGCAACAAGAGGAATGGAAGAGGCTATTAACGTTAGTCTTAACAGAGGCGAGTTCGTTGACAATGCATTCTATTCTCAAAGAAGTAAAAGGGTTATCGATAGTTGGCAAATAAGAGCAGCTTTCGTTGACAAAGCAACAAGACTAGCACCAAGAAACAACGCATTTACTGTGCAAGGTGTAGTTGATAGCGTTAAGCAAATGACAGATATTAATAGCGAACCTACGGGAGAACTTCGTGTGGATTTACTTGTAGTTGGCTTTAACGAAAGAATTTTAAGATTACCAATGTATATTAGCAATCCAGAAGGCGTTAAGTATATCGAAGAGAACTGGAATCCTGGTGATTTAGTTACTGCATACGGAGAAATTTCTTACGAAGAAAGAATAACCGAAATTAAGCAAGAAACAGCATTTGGCTCTGGCGCTCCTAAAAGATATACGGATATTGTTAAACGTTTAGTTATCAACAGCGGTACAAATGGTAAGCCAGAAGGAGAACATCCTTATGAACGAAGAACTTTACTCGGCTTAAAAAATGCACAAGACAGAGATTTAGAAGAACGTGCATTGGCAAATCATTCTGTTAGTGCCAAACCGGGTCAAAGCAACAACCCTTATTTGAACTTTTAGAAAAGGAGGAAGAATATAAATGATAGAAGAACTATTAAATCTTGAACCAACAAAAATTAAACCGGGTCTTGAGGGAAAGATTATTCTATTATCGGGTGCAGAGAAATGTGGTAAGACTACTTTCTGTGCCCAACTTCCAAATAGTTTAATCATTGCTCTTGAGCCAGGCTATAATATGATTTCAGGTGCGCATGTAATGCCATGTGAAACTTGGGCGGAATTTAAGAAAATAGTCAAAGCTCTAAAGGACGAGAAGCTTAAAGAAAAATATAAATTTGTCTGCATTGATACTATTGGTCTTTTATGGACCGCGTGTGCTAAATACACATACATGCAAAAAGCCGAACCAAACAAGGAAATTTCTGACTTTGAAACAGGCGTTAATCAAATAAGCTGTATGCCAGAATTTACAAGTGCAATTATGGATATCGCCAAAAGTGGTTACGGACTTGTGATGGTTAGCCACATTGCGTCTAAAGATGTTCCAAATGAACTTGGTTATAAATATGGCACAAGTATAATGTCAGACTTAAACAAAAGACCTCGCTCATTTATCCAAGGTTTAGTTGACTTAACAATTACAGTTATTTCAGAAAAAACTGATACGGGTGAGACTCAACCAATGATGTATTTGAGAGAATGTATTGAAAACGGAGTATTAGTCTCAGCTGGCGGAAGATATTCTGACTTACCGGTTAAGGCTCCATTCTCTTATGAAAATTTAGTTAAGATAATTGAAGAAGCCGATAAGAAATTAGGTGCTTCAGGAGCCGACATGAGCGGAACAAAAACAGCAGCTCAAAGCGAAGAGACCAACGATAAAAGTTGGAAAGAAATTCAAGATGAATTAGACAAAGTATTGAAAGAACTTGTAGAGAAAGACAGCCAAAATGCAGAGAAGATTAGAGATATAGTAGCAAATTACTTCCCAGATGGCGCAAAGATAACTGAAGCAACATCTGCACAAAAAGATTTAGTTGAAGCAGCCTTGGTTGACTTAAAAGAATTATTGGCGGCTTAGCAAAATAAGCCGTCTTTTTTTGAAAGAAAGGAGTAGTGGCTTATGCATAAGGTGATATGTAAATACTGCGGAAAGAAATTCGACAAGGACTCAGAGCCATTTAAACAAATTGGCCGACGATATGCACATGAAAATTGTCAACCTGTTCGACTTAGTCCTAGAGAAAACGCTTTGCGCAAAGAAATCCTAGACTACATCAAGAGCAAAAAATCTGATGCGGATTTTAAATCAATTGCCTATCAGATAAGCGCATTCTCGCATAAAATGACTTATGATGAAATTTATCTGACGGTCAAGTATGCCCTAGAAATCAAAAATCTTACATTATATAAGGGCATTTCTTTTGTTAGTAAGCTGCGAGATGAGGCTAAGGATTATTGGATTTCTACATCACAAAAACGCATACCAAAGATAAAAAAGGAAGAAGTTGTTATTGATCCGAGACAAAGAAAGAAAAAACTATTAACAATGGATGAGGAGGAATGATTGTGTGACAAACGATGAAGTTATCTTCTTAAGTTTCATGATGCAAGACCCTGCCATTGGAGATTCTTGGGCTTCTCCTGTTTTAAAGAAAGACTTTAAAAGAAACATCGATCGTCTTATTTTTGTTGCTATATATAATATGTATAGTGAAGGTAACCAAAAAATAAATGCTGAGACTATCTATAATTATATAGCCCGAACAACAATGGGACAAGAAGTTTTAAACGACTGGAATGGTGCGGTCTATTTACAGCAGATGGAAATGATAGACCTTTCCAAATATGATGTTAAGACTGTTTACGAGCGTATGAAAAAGAAGTCAATTCTTGCAGATTTGCGCAGTAAAGGAATTGATACTAATGATATATATGACCCATCCATTACAGGAGAAAAAGAAGAAGAACAACTAGAGCGTCTTGATAAGATGGACTTTCGAGATATAACAAATAAATATAAAGACAAAATAACAGAAGTGGAAGCAGATTATGAGGGACTTGCAACAAAGACAGGTTATCAAGCAGGGGAAGGCCTTGAAGAAGTCTTAAGCTCATTTAAGCAGAATCCTGATATTGGACCCCCCCTAGAAGGAAATTTATTTAATGCCATAACGCGTGGCGCTAGAGCAGGGAAGGTCTATATTAATTCGGCTGGAACGGCTCAAGGTAAAAGCCGTACGGCAGCAGGAAACGCAGTTAAACTTTCTGTTCCGTGGTATTATGATACCAATAAAAATGAATGGATTAGAACGGGCTTAACTGAACCAACTCTTTTCATTACAACAGAACTTGACCACACAGAAGTGCAAACGATGTTTCTTTCAAAAATATCGGGCGTTAATGAGGAGAAAATTATTAGTAATAGATACGCTTCTCAAGATGAAGAAGATAGGGTTATACAATCCGCAAAACTACTTTCGGATGAGAAATGCAGACTTTATATTGAGTTTATACCAGACCCTTCTCCAGAAAGTGTGGCTTCAAAAATAAGGCTTTATCACTCAAAGTATGGCATACGAAACGTATTTTACGACTATGTTCATGTATCTCCTTCAACCTATCGAAATAAAAAAGAGATGCGAGATGATATTTGGTTAATGCTTTTTGTTGATACTCTTAAGCAGCTTGCTAACGAGTTAGATTTGTTCGTGTTTACTGCGACTCAATTGAATGCGAGTTCTTATGAAGACCGAGAGGTTAAAAATGAGTCGCTTATCCGCGGATCAAAGGCTGTGGCAGATAAGGCGGACTTGGCATTTATTACTTCTCCAATTATCAAAGAGCAAGAGCGTGGACTTGCAGAAAGACTCGCTGCTGAACTTGGGACATGTATTCCCAATCAAATATTAGATATATATAAAAATAGACGGGGCAAGTATAAAAATGTTCGTTTGTGGCGTTATACTGATTTGGGCACATGCCGAAGCACAGACTGTTTCGTAACGGACTTATCAAATAACCCAATAGATATTAATGAATTAGACATAAAGCTTAGACAAACGGCTGACTATGGCGGATTTGGCGTGGAAGAGCCGAAGGAAGAAAGGAGATATCAACCAAGTGACTTCTAAATATCAAAAAGTCTTAGACGACCTAACAACAACAGACATCGTCCAACTTGTAGAAAAGTTCGGAGTTGAGGAAACTTCTATCCGATATTACAACAATCAGCTTATCATGCCAACCGTTTGCCATAATGAGATACTTCAAGGAGCAAGCCACAAACTCTATTACTATGAGAACTCTAAAAAGTTTTATTGCTATACTTGCTGTGGCTCAATGAATCCATTTGAATTTATTGTTCAGATATATAAAACCAGAGGTATAAAATATAGTTTATCCAATGCGCTGATTATTATCGAGAAAATAATTAGAGAGAGAAGGAAAGAAGGATTTGTGATAACCCAACCGATATCGACTCCCAATCTTAAAATACAGGGTATTGACGAGTGGGTTTTTACTGAATATAATCCTACTGTAATGCAGAGTTTCAGTCGCAATAAAAAATACCTTCGCATTTGGGAGCGTGAAGGCATTAGCTTTGAAACAATGGAACAGTTTGGCATTAAATTTGACCTAATTGGCAATCGAATGGTTATTCCTATTTATAATCATGAGGGAGTATTCATTGGCGCCAAGGTTCGGAATTTTAACCAGGAAGAAATTGAGAATGGTCGGAAATATATGCCACTTATACACAATAAACTTATTTATACTTATGACCGAGGCAAAGTGCTCTATGGACTGAATTTTAATAAGAAAGACATTCGCAGTGCCAAACGAGCGATTCTCTTTGAAGCAGAAAAATCAACATTGATTTATTCTTCTATGTTTGTTGGAAATAGAGCTGTATCGGTGGGCGGAAGCAATGTGACTTTTCAGCAGGCTCAATTATTAAAACATTATGGCGTAGAAACTATCGTTCTTGCTTTTGATAACGATTACGATTATTCATCTAATCCTGAAGAGCCTGATAGATACTATGGGCTTTATAAGATGCTACGCGAGGCAAATAAACTTGAAGTTCGAGGCTTTAACGTAGAAATTGTATATGACTGGGAGCAAGAATATTTAGAGGACAAGGACGCGCCGATAGATAAAGGAAGAGAGATTTGGAACAAACTTTATAGAAATAGAAAATCATTTAAAGAATTAAAAGAAAACTTTTTAAAGAAGGGAGACGAAGATGAAGAAACTGAAATGGAAACTGAGAACTTATGATGACATAGACTACGATGATATAAATGTTGGAATGCTTCTTCGAGACATGCTCAAATATCGAGGTATAAAAAATCCCGAAGAGTGGCTAACAGTTTCACAAGAAGATGAAAATGACCCCTCCTTGTTAAAAAATATAGAAAAGGCAGCGCGTCTGTTAGATGATGCGGTGGCAAATAAATGGAGAATTTATTTGCAGGTTGACGTTGACGTTGATGGTTACACCTCGTCGGGTTTATTGTATAAATTCTTAATGGATATTGGCTTGCGAAATTTAAGCGTAGGCGTTCACGAAGGTAAAGAACACGGACTTGACTTAAAAGAAGCGCTATTGTCTCAAGCTAATTTAGTTATTGTGCCAGATGCGTCGGGTAATCCAAAAGATTATGATGAGCTAAATCGCAAAGGAATTGCATCGCTAATTATTGACCATCATGAGTATCCTGAAAATGACTTTAATACAACTATTATTAATTGTCATTACGGAGATTATCCCAATCCTTGTTTATCTGGAGCGGGCGTGACACTAAAGTTTTGTCAATATTATGCCGAAACACGAAAGATAGATTATAACTTTGACGATTTATATGCCTTAGCTGCAATTGGCATGGTCGCAGACGTAATGAGTTTACAAGAGTTAGAAAATCAGTATATAATTAGATATGGTTTGAAATATATTAAAAATCATAATTTCTTCAACGAGTTGCTTAAAGGCCGAATGGGTAATCCTGTTGACTTTGTAACAGTAAAGGACATTGGCTGGTCTATTGGCCCAAACATGAATTCGGTTATTCGGCTTGGCTCAATGGAAGAAAAAGCAATGTTATTCAATACCATAGTTGCACCAAATCAAAAAGTAGGTTCAGCTAAGCGAGGCGGTGGTGGATTAATAGTTCCACTCTACGTAGAAATGTGTCGAATATGTAAAAACCTTAAAGCAAAGCAAAATCGATTAGTGCAAAATGCAATAAAGATAATCGAGCCGACACTTAATCTTAATCACAATATAATCGTATATATTGATAAAGAAGAGGAATTACCTTTCGAGCTATCAGGTCTGATTGCTAATCGCTTACTTGGAGAATATAAAAGACCGGTGCTAATACTAAAGCATTTTCATGATTATGAAGATGCCTCTCAAGAAGATTGCTGGGCCGGAAGTATGAGATCAATTCCCGCTGAAGGATTCGAAGACCCAAGAGAAGAAATAAGCCATATGAGCGGAGTGCGTGAAGCACAGGGACATTCCTTAGCTTGCGGAACGAAGATATATAAATCGGGTTTTGACTCGTTCTTAGCCGAAGCCTACGAAAAACTTGATAAATTGGATTTTGACAATCAATTATTTACAGTAGAAGCATGTGTGCCATGCAGACCATTTAGCGAAAACCTGGGCAAATTATTTGCAGCCGAAGATATTTGGGGCAATGACCTTGAACAGCCACTAATGTTGGTCTATGACATAGATTGTCGAGGAGCGACTTTTATGGGCAAGGAGAGCCAACATGTAAAAATTGTTACACCAAACATTGACTTTGTTATATTTAATGATACAGAGCTTGTAGAAACGCTGGTTGCAAATAAAAAATACACCATGAAAGCGGTTGGCTCTATCAGCTGGTCAGAGTGGGAAGATATACCGAAACTGCAAATGATAGTTGATGCTTATGAGCTTGAGCCAAAACGAGCCGACGAGTGGAGTATCTACGATTTTTAGACTTTTACTTTACAAAAAATGCCAAATTGGTGTAAAATATAAATGTAAAATGAAAAAAGGAGGAGAAAAATGATAGACAATTGGATACGTAATCGTTTAGACAAGCAAGGCCTTATGGTTGTGCCGAAGACTTGGGCTGGAGATTACACAGAAGTAGTGGCAAAAAAGGAAATGCTGCATAAAGTAATCAGAGAAATTGGAAGAGAATACAATGGCTTACTTAGAGATTTCGCTGAACTGGCACCAGAGAAAAAGCTAAAGACAGACCTTAAAGAGGCGGATGTTGAGACAAAAGGAATTAAAGGAGAAGATTTAATAGACTTGTTTGTTGAAACATTCAAAATTGACTTTAATGACGACAAGGAGGAGAAAGTTCAATGATAAAGTTTATGAAGAATTATTTGGAAAAAAGAGGATATAAAGTTGTATCTGAAAAAGAGTTTGATAATATCTCTAAATATCGCACTGCTCGAAACGAGCTAAAGGAAGTAATCGACAGATATAACGATTTAGTTGCTTTCTGTGCAGACAACCTTAGCGCCAAAGACTTAACATCTTTACTCGATGAGAGAAAAATAGGCGTAAAGGCTGGAACAAAACGCGACGAACTTGTAGATATTTTCAAAGACAACTTCTATATCGAATTTAAGAAAGGAAGATAGATTTGAAGATTTTAAACGCTCGGAAAAAGCTAAAGTTTTCCAAAATGTTTATTGATGAAAAAGTGTATCGTGAAATTTGCAATAAATATGGAGTTTCACTTGAGCTTCACTTAGCTCGAATAGACGCTGTTGCTGACCGCGAGCCCGTCAATATAGATTTCTATAATCAAGATGATCTAAAGATAATGGTTGAAGTGTATGAACGCATTACGAAAGTAATTCGAGGAGATGAGAAGAAATGGAAGAGACAATCCAAACGGCAAAAAGCCAATTAAATATTTTACGAAACTTTGTAAGTGAAATTGGCGCAATTAGCAACTATAGCACAAACGGCATGGTTACGCTTAACTTGCCGCCAATCCTTACGGAAATTGTAACACAAATTCAAAATATCCAAAATACGTTGGATTCAGCACCAACTGGACAGAAAGAAGAATAGCTTGACAGTTGTTCTTCTTTTTGCTATAATAAAAGAAAAGGAGGCGATAAGCCATGAGATATGCGAATTTACATGCCCATACCGACTTTTCTAATACAAGGTTAATTGACTCTATTATAAAAATACCGAATCTAATTGACGTCTCTCATGAGCTTGGAATGGGTGCCATTGCTTGCACAGATCATGAGTTTTTAGGTGGGCACTTAAAGGCTCTTGAGCATCTAAAAAAAAGACAGGATGAAAATCCCGAAGATGAGTCATGGCAAAATTTCAAAGTTATACTTGGTAATGAAATATATCTTTGCCGAAACGGGTTAAGTAAGGATACTGTCCAAAAGGGAGAACGTTATCCTCACTTTATTTTGTTAGCTCTGGATGACGAAGGTCATCGGCAATTAAGAGAGTTAAGTTCTTGTGCATGGGAAAGAAGCTATATGATGTTCCTTAAACGCGTCCCAACCTGGTATTCAGATTTGGAAGAAATAGTTATGCCAAATCAGGGACATATTGTCGCCAATAGTGCGTGTATTGGTTCTCAATTAGGAATATGGTTTCTTAATGGAGAAACAGATAAGGTTGAAGAATTTTTGAACTGGTGTCTAAAAGTTTTTGGAGAAGGTAATTTCAATTTGGAAATGGCTCCTGCTGCTTATGAGGAACAAATAGCATATAATAAATTTCTTGTCGAGTTGCATAATAAATATAAAATACCTCTTGTTATAGCAACTGATGCTCATTATCCAAGGCCAGAAGATTATCCGATACATGAGGCGTTTTTAAAGTCTAAAGAAGAAGAAAGAGAAACGGCAGACTTCTATAAATATACTTACCTAATGAGTTCGGATGAAATATATGAGTTAATGTCTTATTTGCCAAGAGAAACCATAACCGAAGCACTAGAGAACACGATTCAAATTGCAAATAGAGTTCAGGAATATAATTTATATCATGGACAAGTTATTCCTCGACTCCCTGATGGTAGAGAAAATAGTAATTTTGAATATTATCTACAGACAAGCCATATAAATCCTAAGTATGAATATATAAATAAATACGTTCATTCTGAGTATGAAGACGATAGATATGGAGTATTTTTGGTCTTAGACGCATTAAAAAAGAGAGAGCTATCTGGCGAAAGACTAGAGCGACATCTTAATCAGATAGAATTAGAGTTAGAAGAAATGTGGGTTGTCAGCGATAAAATAAAACAGCGATTAATGTCCTACTTTTTAACAATTAAGGTTATTGTAGAGAAAATATGGTCTGAAGTTGGCTCTATCACAGGTGCGGGAAGAGGAAGCGGCCCAGCTAGTATCGTTTGTAACTTATTGGGGATTAGTGATGGAGACCCACTAGAACAAGGATTTGATTTATGGTTCTATCGTTTTATACACAGAGAAAGAGCCGAATTGGCGGACTGGGATTTTGACTCAGAAGCAAGCCGAAGAGATGATATTACTCAAATGGTTTATAAAATGTGTAAAGACATTGGCGGAGATTCTGTATCTGTTTGCACTTTTGGAACAGAGGGAAGTCGTTCTGCCGTGTTAACTGCATGCAGAGGAATGGGCTTATCGAATGACGTTGGACAATACCTTTCGAGTTTAATCGGACAAAATAGAGGCTTTAGCTATTCTTTAGAAGATACATATTATGGAAATCCAGATAAAGACATTCCTCAGTCAGAAGATTTTAAAAGGGAGATAGATAAATACCCAGGATTGTTTAAAACGGCGTGTACGATATCGGGTTTAATTACACGACTTGGACAGCACGCTTGCTTTGCTGCTGGAACGTTGGTACTAACATCCACAGGATATAAAGATATTGAAGATATAGAGGCGGGAGACTCTGTGTATACACATAAAAGAAGATATCAAAAAGTCTTAAGCACGTTTGTGAATTATAATGGAGATAATAATAAACTTATTGAGTTTAGTGGCCCCAATATTTTAAAGCCTATTGTAACTACTTTTAACCATCCATTCTATGTAAAGCGAAATGGAGAAGTAAAATGGCTTGAAGCAGATAAGATTGAAGAAGATGATGAACTTTATTTACCTCAAGAAGATAGATGGTTTCAGCTCGAATGTAAAAGGCTTGTGCCGGGCGAAACATGGGTATATAATTTGGAAGTGGACGAAGATAATTCTTATACGGTTAGTGGGATTGCGGTTCATAATTGCGGTCGATTGCTCTATAACGGAAATGTATTTGATATGAACGCTTTGGCTACGACACCTAACGGAACAAGAGTTAGCCAGTTTGACCTGGGCGATAGCGAAAAAATGGGAAGCATTAAATATGACTTCCTCTCGACAGATGCTTTAGACAAAATACATAGTTGCATGAATCTGTTAATGAAAGATGGTTATATTGAGTGGCAGGGTAGTCTAAGGGAAACTTACAATAAATATTTACACCCAGACGTGCTTGATAGATCGACCCCTGAAATGTGGGATATGCTAAATAAAGGTAAAATTATAAGTGCTTTTCAAATGGACTCTATCGTAGCAAAACAAACTCTGGCAAGTATACATCCAAGTTCTCTATTAGAGTTGGCTGCGACAAATTCTCTTATGCGTCTTGTGCCAGAGAAGGGACATAAATCTCCAGCAGAAGAATATGTTGAGTATAAAAAAAATCCTCAGAGGTTAAAGGATGAGATATATGCACTTAATGGAACTAATAAAGAAAAAGAAATATTGTATAACTATTTAAAGAAATATAATGGAGTTCTCGAATCACAAGAAAACATGATGCAGATTACAATGATACCTGAATTTACAAATTTTTCCTTTAGTGATGCGAGTCGTTTAAGGAAGATTGTGGCGAAGAAAAAACTGAAAGAAATTGATAGTTTTAGACAATATTTTATCGAAACTGGACTGAAGAATGGATGCTCGGAAGATATCCTAAAATATATTTGGGATGTGCAGATAAAACGTCAGTTGGGCTATAGCTTCAATCTATGTCATTGCACATTCTATAGCTTAATTGGGCTTCAAGAAATGAACTTAGCGTATCATTATCCGTCAGTGTATTGGGCAACGGCCGTTTTAACAGTTGAAGCCGGAGCCTTGGACAATGAAGACGACTCAACGGGAACCAATTATAAAAAAATTGCAGCCGCCATTGGACGAATTAAAGCCGAAGGATATAAAGTCGAATTGCCAGATATAAATAAAGCTGGATTTGCCTTTACCCCAAATGCCAAAGAAGACACCATTCTTTACGGCCTAAAGGGCATTAGCGAAATCAATGATGACTTTATTCGAACAATTATTTCCAACAGGCCTTACACTTCGGTCGAAGATTTCGTAGGGCGTGTAGCGCCACAGCGAAAACAAATGATTAACTTAATAAAAGGCGGATGCTTTGATGAGTTTGGCGATAGAATTAAAATAATGAAAGACTATTTATACTCTATTTGCCCACCAAAAGCGAAAATTACGCTTCAAAATATGAATATGCTTATAGACTATAAATTAATTCCAAACGACCTAATTAGCTATATTTATTTATATAATTTCAACAAGTATATTCGCGCACGAGATTTTATCTTGGATGAGCGTAGTATGAAATTCTTACTTGACCATTTTCCAGAAATCGATATTTCAACTGGACAGCTTGATGAGAAATTATGGAAAAAGACTTATGAAAAAGAGATGGTGAAGTTTAAAGAATGGCTTGGCGAACATAATGAAGAGCTAATTGGACAAGTTCGGGAGAGAGATGTAGAAGCCATATGGAATCAATACTGCCAGGGTAAGCAGAATACTTGGGAAATGGAAGTATTAGGTTTCTACTACAAACATCACGAACTTGAGGGTATAGTTGTCGAAGGTCTAACTCGGTCTAAATATCTGACCGAAGGAAGCTATCGTGATTTAAGCCTAATAGCCGGTACAGTTCTGGGCAAAGATGCTTACAAGCATACGGTCACAATCCTTACAACGGATGGGGTTGTTGACCTTAAATTCCAGAATGAACAATTTGCCAAATACAATCGAACTATTAGCGAAGTGCGAGATGGAACGAAAAAAGTTCTCGAAAGGTCTTGGTTTATTAAAGGCACTCTCGTGCTCGTAAAGGGCTTTAAGAGCGGCGAAACATTTCGGGTTAAGCAGATAGAGAAGATAATAGAAATCGCGCCAAACGGGCGTGTAAAATCGACAAAATATAGGTATGGAGAGTGATAACTTTTGAAAAAAGACATTATTGGCATCATAGATTTTGACTTACTTTCAACCTCACAGCTCTGTAATTTTAACTATGGTGTACTGCTTCTTAGCTCGTACTATTTAGAGCAGGGACTTAAGGTAAGGTTGATAATAAATCTAAGTTACGATAATCTGTCTAAATATAGCAAGATATATATATTTAAAGATTATAAGACCAATGTTATGCCGATTAACCTTATCAAAAGCTATTATTCTCTACCTGTGGAAGAGTATGGCGAAGGTTTTCCCAATAGACCCGACCTTCCCGACCTTCCGAACTTAATTTACACCAAGTTACGCACAGATATTTACAAACCATTGTTGTTTTACATTAATAATGGCGGGAAAAAATTTAGTTTGGGGCCTAACTGGGGAGAAAATTATACCCCTACTTATCTTTTCTTCGAGAAAGATAAAGAAGTAATGCTTCGTGAAGACCCAGTGGCTAAAAGATTGTTAGTGTACGATGACCCGCTGTTATGTTTTTCAACAACATTTAGGCGAAACATGATGACAGATTTGTTAAAAAGGTGTAGAATAAAATTTGTAAAACCATTGAGAATTAGTGCTTTAAGTCCAAAATACTTTGATATGGTACTGAACGAGCCACATTTAGTTGGCATAAAGTTCAACCTGTACGCAGATGAATCGGATAAATACTTCTATAAATTTTTAGATTGGGCAAGCGCTAACGAGTTCACCAATTCGGAAATTCCGGTCAAAGTTGGGGCGAACGTAAAATGGTTAAAATTTAAAGGAGGAAAAAACTATGGAAACTTCAAAGACAATAGATTTGAAAACGATGACGAAGGACGAACTGACGACTCTTCTTCAGAAAAAAATATTTCAGCTCGGAGTCAATGGTTTGCAACAGAACGATATATTAAGACTAATCGACCAAATCGAGACAGAGCTGGCGAGAAGGAAAGAAGAAAATATCTCCCAAGTGAAATCAACCGAAGAAGAGGTTACAGAAAAAAACTCTACCGAGACAAGCGAAACTGGGGTTATAAGTAATGACGAACAAGCAGAATAATTTATGTACCTATTTGGGCGAGCGTGGCATAACGGTTAATAATCCCGAAGATTATAAGAATGTAGATAGTGTGTTAAATATTGTATGTGCCAACGGACATCGCCAAACAAATACAGTAGGGTTTTTCCAAAAGAACGACTGGGAATGCATTGACTGTATACGTGATTCCGAGTCAAATCCCAAACCCCAAAAAGGATATTTACTTGCGCTTGATGCCGCAACTAATACAACCGGTTGGGCTGTGCTAAATAAAAACGGTCAATTGCTTCACAGTGGCTATTTTGAAGCCGGACGCAAGTTGCCGCTAATGGAGAGAATTAAATTATTATTAGAAGAGATTAGACGCCTAATAGCAGAATACGATATTAAAGTAGTGGCGATTGAGGATACACAAATGGAAAATAATACACTTGTGTTTAAGACTCTTTGCATGCTACGTGGTATTTTGTTATACTTTTTCGACTCTATTGACATGCCAGTTTATTCATCTGGTGCCGATGTTTGGCGAAGTTTCTCCAACATTCGAGGTTCAACTCGGGCAGAGAAAAAAGAAGCAACAATGGCACGGGCAAAATTGATTTATGACAGAGATTTTGAAGAGGATGAGGCCGATGCCATATTCCTTGGAAAATATGCCTATGCGCAAATAGACCAACCAGATGAAGAAATTGAGGAACTAATAAGCTTTGGAGGGGAATCACAAATTGAGAAAATCAAATGATTGGACAGGGAATTCTAAGAGTGTTTTTACTCCATTGGGTGCGTCTAATCATTCGGACAGAGAACGAGCTTCCTTAGATTTTTATGCCTCTCCCTCAAGTGCCATAACAGATTTACTTGCCAAACACGAAATACCACGTATGTCTATTTGGGAATGCGCGGCAGGAGAATGTAATCTCGCTAAACCACTTCAGGACGCAGGTTATAATGTTATAACAAGCGACATTATTGAACGTGCTGAACCAATAGACTATGTGGAAGATTTCTTAACAACGACAGAACTAAGAGCGCCAATTGTGCTAACAAATCCACCTTATCGCAATGCGTGTGAATTTGTGTTGCACGCGCTTGAGCTTGGGGCAGAGTATATATATATGTTTCTAAAGACAACTTTTCTTGAAGGTCAAAGCCGCTATGACGAATTGTTTAGCATCTATCCGCCCAAAGAGATATGGGTTTTTACAAAACGTGTGCAGGTTGCGCTTAACAACAACCCGGAAGAGTTTAAGAAATCAAGTGCCGTGTCTTACAGTTGGTTTATTTGGGAGAAAGGTTTTAATGGAAGTCCCTCTGTTCACTGGATATAAAAAAGGAGGAAGAAAATGAAACTGCAAGTAAAAAAACGAAACGGTGAGCTTGTGCGTTTCGACGAAAGTAAAATTCGCAATGCAATGATTAAGGGCTTTCTTGAGTTTGGCGAAATGAGCGAAGAAAAAGAACAAGTCATTGCAGACACGATTGAGAAAGTAAGAACGGAAGCAGAAAAATACACCGATGCGATTGAAGTAGAGGAAATTCAAGATATTGTTGTGGCTAATTTGCGTAAAAGCGGATTTAGAAAAGTAGCCAAAGGATATCAGGAGTATCGAGAGAAAAGAGCAAGAGCAAGAGAATTGGCAGCTATCACAGAAATTCTATCGAACGACGACAGCGAAGAAAAAACTGAAAATGCCAATGTGGACGGTTATAGTACCATGGGACGCATGCTCCATGTTGGAGAAGAAATCGTTAAACAGTATTCCTTAAACAATCTTTTCTCCCCAGAAGTAGCGCAAGCTCATCGAGATGGTCATATATATTTCCACGATTTGGGTTTTGCTGCTTTGGGATGTACAACTTGTCTACAAATTCCTTTAGACAAATTGTTTAAAGGAGGATTTTCTACCGGACATGGCTCAATAAGAGAACCGGGTTCAATAGGATCGGCAGCGAGTTTGGCTGCGGTAGCTATACAGGCTAATCAAAATGAGCACCATAAATTTGTCCACTGTGGTGTATAGGTAGTAATACTTATAAAGAAAATTGTGTGAACCGTGCTAACGGGTGTATATTTTACGTTAAGGATACACAGGAAATGGTGTATAGAAAATATGCTAACAGGGGAAGCCGAAAAGTTATCCTGTGCCAAGGCTTGATTTATTAAGCAAGGTCAATCGACTATTATGTAGGGTTGGAGATAAGCACCAATCCGAAGCGCACAACTCCCAACGGGATGATAATATAGTCAGATCGGGCGGACAATCAATACCTTTATTTGACTATTATTTAGCACCATATGTGTTAAAAAGTTTCAATAAAGAGTATAAAAAATATCTAAGTTATTTAGATAGAGAAAACGAGTTTAGAGAGTTTGATTCAATAGCAGAAGCAAAAGAGATAATGAAAGAAGAAGATTTTGATAAAGTATATAAAGGAACAGAACAACTAACCTATCAGGCTATGGAAGCATTCATACACAATATGTGTTCGCTCAATAGTCGTGCGGGTCAAAGACAGGCTCGATAATTAGTGAAAGCTATTTATAAGAAGAGAGCTAAAACGGTGAATTCTAAGTTAAGATATGAGGAGGAAAAATGAGAGAAGAAGTTACTGAAGAAAATATACCGGAAATAATTAGACTGTACAAAGATGAACATGTAACTCTCCAACAGTTATCTAAAAGATATAAAAAGAATCGGCAACAGTTAAAAGAGATTTTAGTAGAACACGGAGTAAAAATTCGAGGAAAGGGACTCGGAAGAAAACCAATAGAAAATAGGTATCCTCTCAACGAGTGGTGTAAATTATATAAAGAAGGTAAAACAATAAGAGAAATATATGATATATATAATCATCAATACTGTCAAACAACAATTCGTAGATATATCAAAGAATCAATAGGATTGAGAAAACCACAAATAAAAGAATGGATACGATTGTATGAAGAAGGCAAAACTCTTCAAGAAATAGAGGATCTTTATGGAGTTACAAAAACTACTATTAGTTCACACCTTCGGAAGAACGGAATAAGGCTACGAACTATGAATGATTATTTTAATCCAAATTTAAAAGAAGATTATTTTTCTGTTATAGATACTGAAGCAAAAGCTTATTTTTTAGGTCTTTTGATAACAGATGGTAGTATTACCAGAAGTGATAATCGTCAAGCTGTCATTAGACTTCAACTTCAGGAAACAGATAAATATATCTTAGAGGAATTCCGAAAAGAATTGGGATTAAGTGCGAATTTATCTCAAGATAAAAGAGATGGAAGTTGGAGAATAGCGATACCCTCAGATAAAATTGCTCAAGATTTAGCAAAATACTCTTGTACAGAACGAAAATCAACTACCACCAGATTGCCTATATTAGAAAATGAAATGATGCCCCATCTTATAAGAGGAATAATAGATGGAAATGGCACGATCTATATAGGCAAAGGAAAGAAAAGAACCTTTTATATTGGATTATGCGGAGCATCACCAATAGTTAATGACGTAAGAGAATATTTAATAAAAAATATAGGATTATCCGAAGTCAAGTTAATAACTCGTATAGATCCAAGGAGTGATAGAACTATTCCACTATATGTGGTACAATGGGGAGGAAGAAAAGATTTCTTGCGTCTTGGAAGTTGGCTTTACGATGACGCCCATGTTTATTTAAAGAGAAAATATCAAAAATATCTTAATATGAAAACACCGTGCTAAAGTAATAAAGTAAAGAGTATTACTCAGTGTAACGCATAGCTGTTGAACCCTGTTTAGGAATATAATACAGCCACGAGAGTTCTCCTCCTAAGGCGTTTTCGCTAAGGAGAAAATATATGCTGGACTTATAGGAAACTATAAGAACTGAAGGATAAAAAGCCATCAGGATAACAAAAACGAGTCAAGTTCCGTTCAGCTCTGTAAATTTTGGTATGGATACCTCTATTGAAGGGCGAATGGTGACAGAGCAATATTTAAAAGCGCATATTGCAGGTTTGGGACGTGGAGAAACTTCTATATTCCCAATCGCCATATTCCAACTTAAGAAGGGAATTAACTTCAATAAAGAAGACCCTAATTATGATTTGTTCAGATTGGCAATGGAATGTAGCGCTAAGCGTCAGTTCCCTACCTATGCCTTCGTAGATTCAAGTTTCAATTTACCTTATTATGAGAAAGATCACATAAGAGGTATTGTCGGATATATGGGGTTGGCTTAAAGCGATGCCCTCTTCTATAGCGATATGGAAGTAATTAAATTCAGCAAAATCGGTAAACGCTAAATGCTATGCACATGCCAATACCGAGGTAAAGCAAGTTTTAAAAGACTTGGCTCACCGTAACGCATAGGGATTGAAACTGTATAACAGAATACAATATCCCCACGAGTGCTGAACATCTCATTGAGATGAAAATATATGCTGAGCTTATAGGAAACTATAAGAACTAAGAGATAAAAAGCTTTTAGGGTAACAAATTGGTCGAACAAGAGTTGAATCAAATGTAAACGGAGAAGAAACTTGCATAGGAAGAGGAAATCTATCTTTTGCGACAATCAATTTACCTTACTTGGCTCTTGAAGCCAAAGGAGATATAAAGAAATTCTATAAACTTTTAGATAAATATATGGATTTGACACTTAAGGGTCTATTGGAAAGATATGACCTTCAAAGACATATGAAAGTCAAAAATTTTCCATTTCTAATGGGGCAACATTTATATATGGATAGCGATAACTTAGGTACAGAGGACTATGTTGAGCCAGCTTTAAAAAATGGGACTTTAAGTATTGGAATGATTGGTTTAGCAGAAACTTTAACATGCTTAACTGGTCATCATCACGGAGAATCAGAAGAGTCTCAAAAATTAGGTTTGGAAATCGTTAAATATATGAGAGATTACACGGATAAAAAAACAGAAGAACTTCATCTCAATGTTTCGTTACTTGGGACTCCTGCCGAGACGTACTGTATGAAAGCAAGAAACGAAATTATAAAGCGTTTTGGAGTTATCCCTGGGATATCTGACAGAGAGTATATAACAAATTCGGTTCATGTTCCAGTATGGTATAATATATCATTTAAAAGAAAAATGCAATTAGAAGGAGCTTATCATAAGTATCTAAATGCGGGTTAAGTATATGGCTCGCCTATGTAGTGATACATAGATAAAAAGATTGTGAACGCAAGCGAAAGCGGTGTCGTAAAACTCAAACGGCAGTTTTATGGCTAACGGTGAACAGATAATAACACCGTGCTAAGATTCATCAAACAAATAAAAAAGAAAGGAGAAGATATGAAAGAAGAATGGAAATATATAGAGGGATACGATGATAAATATAGTATCAGCTCTTATGGGAACATACGACGTAATTATGTTTTAACAAAGTGGGGGTCAAAGACAGAATCTAAAGTTCCCATTAGAATTAATAAAGATAGAAATGGGTACCTGAAATGCGACTTAATTCAATACGGGGGAAAAAGAAAAGGATGCCTTTTACATCGCTTAGTTGCACAGGCTTTCATACCAAATCCCAATGGATATAAAGAAATAAATCATATCGACGGCAACAAGGAAAATAACAATATTAATAATTTAGAATGGTGTTCGAGATCTTATAATATAAGACATGCGATAGATACCGGTTTGCTTAGGCCATGCCAGGGCAAAACTCATTTCCGCAGCAAACCCGTCATGCAGATAGATCCAAACACCAAAGAAGTTATAAGAGTATGGGATTCTGTGAATATGGCTACCAGAGCTTTGGGCGGGAAAAGGAGTTATGGTGGTAGTCATATATGGGATGTGATAAAAGGCAAAAGACATACCTGTTTTGGCTACGAGTGGAAATTGTTTGATGAATAAAGTGTAGAGACTATTCCGAAAGGAAGTAGGCCTGAGATTAGCACAGGTCGAAGCGCAATCCTCTGCAAAAAGCAGATGAAGAGATAGTCCAAAAATGCATATTGCTTACCTGGAATGCGATGGAGATGTAAGTAATAATCTCGACGCTTTTGAGTCTATGATAAGAGCGATGTCTGATGCAGATGTGGGATATGGGGCAATCAATGTAGAGCTATATGAATGTACAGTATGTGGTGCCAGCTGGAGAGGCGAAACTCATATTTGTCCAAGATGTGGAAGAGATGAAAGAGAACCAATAGAACTATAAAGGAGGTAATAGAATTATGAGTTTAAAAGAAAAAGTTAAAAGAATTATACCTTTTAAAAAGTTATCAAGAGTTACGGGTGCTGGTCTTAGATAGCCCGTTAAAAGCGCTAACTTAATTATCGTTAAGGGTATATGTGGTGGCGGACGCAGAAATAAAAAAATGCCACATATGCTAACAGGGGATGCTGAGAAGCAAATCTTGTGAGGAGGTTAAAATGATTTATTACGGTAAAAGTTATATAAAAGAGGAAGAGGTAGAGTTTGTTCTGAATGAAGGGAAGAATATGACATTAGAACAAATTGGCAATGCTCTTGGAATTACAAAAAGTAAAGTTGGAATTATTCGAAAGTATATTCGCTACGAGATCAATAAAGAAGAGCCTTTTTTTAAGATAGATAAATCCAACAAAAAAGAGTATAGAAAAATACCCAGTTTGTTGTTCTTGTATGAAATAAGTGCAGACGGAACTTTGAGAAATGTTAAATCTAAAAGAATATTAAGGGGAACAACAGATAATTCTGGATATCCAACAATTACTTTTATGAATAGAAGTATAGTTAAGCATTATGGCACTCATCATAAAAAACGAATTCACCAACTGGTAATGGAAGCTTGGGGACCGCCAAAACCTTTTCCAGAGGCAGTAATAGACCATATAGATAGAAATAAAAACAACAACAATATCTCTAACTTGAGATGGTGTCGAGTTTTAGATAATCGAAGAAATTCTATATTGTGGAATGGTAAACCCGAAAAACAGTATAAAGAAGTCATCGTCGATGGGAAGCACTTTGAATCTTTAGCTGACGCTGCCCGATATATTAAAACTGACCCAAATGTAACAATAACTCATAAGAATATAATGGATAGAATGTATAACAGAAGAACCCATATCTTGGGACATGATATTAGATATATTATTTAACCACTTGCATCGACTATGGACTTAAGTCCAGTAGGGTCACTATTGATATGTGATTCGAAACGCGCTACCTAATAGGTAAGAAATAGTCAGTTAGTATCTAAGCTCTGGTGATAACAGAGTTAATAAAGGAAAACAAGCAGAATTTAAAGATAGAGTAAAACACACTTGCGAAGAGCCTAAAAAAGACAATGAGTAATTTAAAGTTTTACTACAGCGCAATGGGAGGCGGCAAAACTACCTCCCTTCTTCAGCTTAAATATAATTACGAGCAAAAAGGAATGAATGTTGTGCTTATCAAGCCCGCCACTGACACTAAAGCCGGTGACGAAGTGTCAAGCCGAATCGGCCTACATTCGAGCGTAGACATCGTGCTTGAGAAAAACGCAACTATTATGGAAAATATGCAGCCACTTAGGCCTTGGGCAATATTGGTAGACGAGGCTCAATTTTTAACACCCGCCCAAGTCGACGAGTTGTACGAAATTACTAAGGCGTACGACATTCCGGTCGTTTGCTACGGCCTTCGATGCGATTTTCAAATGAAAGGATTTCCTGGCTCAACTCGTTTGCTTGAAATTGCAGATGAGATAGAAGAATTAAAAACCATTTGTTCATGCGGCGAAAAGGCAACTCAAAATTTAAGAAAAGAAAATGGGGAACCTGTATTTGCTGGAGAGCAAGTATTAATAGACGGAAGCACTAAGGAGATTACATATGAAGGAGTATGTGGCAAGTGCTATATAAGAATAAGAAACAAAGCTCGTTAGGGCCTTGCCTCCTAAAGTATAGAGCAATAAAGATGAAAGGAGGTAAGGACATGGAGAGATATATGATATTTGGTGGTAGTGGTACGTTTGGTACTGCCATGACTAAAAAACTTCTTGCAACTACGGATGCTCAAATCCGTATCTACAGCAGAAATGAAAAACTACAATTTGAACATAAACAAAAATTTGGTAACAATTCACGTATCGAATATATTATTGGAGATATTCGAGATTACGAGGCTGTGTGGAATGCGCTTGAGGACGTTGATTACGTTTTCCTTGCAAGTGCAATGAAACATATTGATAAGTGCGAAGCCAATCCGCTCGAATGTAAGAAAACTAATATTGATGGTTGTATCAATGTTATCAACGCTTCTATTGAGCGAGGGGTAAAGAGGTTAGTGTTCTTATCAACAGACAAGGCAACGAATGCCACAACTATTTATGGAGCAAGCAAGATGTTTATTGAGCTTTACTGCGAGGCTGTGGATAATAAAGACACTATTATCACGCGCACCCGTTACGGCAATATTCTTGGCTCTAACGGCTCAGTTGCATTTATATTCGATAAGCTCGCCAAAGAAGGCAAAACACTTACGGTAACTAATCCAGACATGACCCGTTTCTTCATGAAAATTGAAGACGCAATTGACCTTGTGCTATACGCACTTGAGCATGGAGAGAATGGAGACTTGTTCGTGTATAATAATAAATCGTGTACCATAAAAGAGCTTGCAGATATGTTTAGCGACAAACAAGAAATTATTGGCTCACGAGGTATTGAAAAAACTGATGAGGCATTGCTTACAGTAAATGAACTTAACCACAGTATACTTCATGAAGGCAAATATTTCCAAGTTGCAGACAGATTTGCTGATAATGGCAAGTATTCAATTCCGCTTACGAGCGATACGTGCGAACGTCTAACAAAAGAAGAGTTGCAAGACATGATAGATACATGGAGAAAAAATTATGGACTTTAGTATATTGGTTCTCAGCTGCGATAAGTATGAGGCTTGTTGGGAACCTTTTTTTGGACTTTTAAATAAGTATTATCCAAGACACCCTAAAGCTTATTTGGTTTGTGAAACAAAAACGTGCAAGTTTGCACCAACTATTAATGTCAATACGCAAATTTGGACAAAAAGATTTCGCGAAGCACTTACGCAGATTGATACGGACTATGTCCTTGTTATGCTTGACGATTTCTTTCTTCGGGACTACGTTGATTACAGGCGTATTGATAATATTCGGTTTGATGAAGATACGGTCGTATACAACTTTGAGCAAAACTACCGTCCGTGTGATGAGTATAATGAATATTGGGGCATACAACGATTGGGTCAGATGTACTTAAATAGTTGTCAACCCAGCTTATGGAACAAAACTAAGTTAATTGAGCGACTTCAAAAGGATGAAAGCGCATGGGACTGGGAAATGACTTACATCAATGAAGGAAAAAACCTGATAAACTTGCAAAGTCTAATTATGGATATCGGCAATGACCACACACTTAATTGGGGAGTTGCCCGAGGTCAAATAACCGAAGAATGTAGAATTTTTTTAGAGAAAGAGGGATATTTTATGACATTTGATAAGAAAAAGTTATCAATTATTACGCCATATTATAATACACCAAAAGAAATAAAGGAGTTGGCAAATGTGCTTGTGCCTCAGCTAACAAATGAAGTAGAATGGATAATCATTGACGATGGATGCCATGAGGGCGAACTTGATAGCATTGGCGCCAAAGTAATTCATTTATCACAGAATAGTGGTGGAGCAAGCAAGCCAAGAAATATTGGACTGGATGCAGCTTGCGGAGATTATATTTGCTTTATTGATAGCGATGATATGGTTAGCGAAGATTATGTTGCCAGCATTATTGCAAAAATAAAAGAAGAGTCATTCGGTTACTGCTACTTTAGCTGGGAATATTTTCTTGACCCCACAAACCGCATTATTATTGAAAAAGAACCACCCAAATGGAACCAATCTATTTGGAATTGTGTTTACTCTCGCAACCTAATCGGTTCGGTCCGATTTGACGAAACCAAACGTATTGCCGAAGATGCAATTTTCAACATGATGGTGCGCAAAGGAGAGCATACGGTCATACCTAAAATACTTTATAAATATAATACGGGTAGAGAAGATAACTTATCAAGATTGATTGGAAGCAGGTAAAACTGCTTTTTTATTTGACAAAAGCCTCATTTATTTGTTATAATTATTATGAAAAAGGAGGATTTTATGAAAAGAGATATAGAAGGCTTTTTAGAAGCAATTACTTTGGCAAGTTTGGAATATGGCCTAATCTTGCAAGGAGTAATTTGGGATGACGATGATGATTACGGATTCTCTTGGATTGAAGAAACAGATGTGAACGGTAGAGTAATAGATAGATATTATGAGCTCGATAGAAAGGATGATGAATAATGCATTGTATAGTTGGAGTATTACATACAGAAGAACAAGACCCTGATGATTTCTTCAGCCGTTTCTTATATAACAATACCGATATGTTTGAGGAAGTTGAGTCGTTAAGCCGTCAGGAATTAGTAGACTTGGCGATTGAAGAAGGATATCTTCAAAACGATGAATATAGTGATGACGAGCTAAATAATTTCATAGACGATTTTGGCTACGAAAAAGATCTAACTTCAGCGCAGGAAAGATGGGTAAAATATGAGAATCCTGTTGGAATGTGCGACTGGTATGAAATTGGTGGCAGATGGGAGGATTCTCTTGTTGATTATCAGGGAAACAAAGGAAGCTCAATGCAAGTAAAATATATTAAAGTATCAGATAGTCTTCCAGAGCTTTATGCTTATGTTAAGGCTTATGATTATGATGATACATTTTATCAAGAAAATACAAAATTACTTAACATATCATGCGAAGCGTTACAGTGGGAAGTTCTCAATGATGAGGACTTAGTGCTAACTCTTGTAGATATGCATACATAGGAGAGTGAAACATGACTAAAATTGCAGGGATTATACATAATAGCGTTGTGGACGGACAGGGACTTCGGACAGCCATTTTTCTTTCGGGCTGTCGTATGGGATGCCCTGGCTGTCATAATCCTCAAGCCCAAAGTTTTGACTATGGAACAGAATACGGTCTTGACCAAGTTGGGCAAATTATTAGTGAGACAATTGAATATGGCGATGATGGTATAACGCTTACGGGCGGTCATCCACTTGAACCTGAAAATAAAGAATTTTCACTTGCTCTTGCCAAAGAGGCTCACGCAAAAGGCTTATCGGTTTGGCTTTATACAGGATATGTATTTGAGCAAATACCTGAAGAATTTGCCGAACTTGTGGCTGAGTGTGATACAATAGTTGATGGACCGTTTGTGCTTGAGCAAAGAAGTGTTGAACTTCCATTCAGGGGTTCGGCCAACCAAAGAATAATTGACGTAAAGAAAACTTTAGAAAACAAGGAGGTAGTATTATGGAATGTGGATTAGTAGAGCACGCTAAGTACGAGCTTGGACTAATCGCAAAGAAAGCCAAAGAAGAGGGCGAAGATTCTTATCGCATGCAACTGGTATTTAATAATGCTATATTAGACGTTATTCGTGCTTTTGCTAACGGAGAACATTCTGGCTTTACTGCAAGTATTGCCATACAATATATTGATAGATTACTTAAGTATCAACCTCTTTCAGACCTTACACTCGAAGACAGCGAATGGAGCGAATGTGCGCCGGGTAAGTTTCAGAATAAAAGGTGTTGTAGTGTGTTTAAAGATTCAGAAAGATTCGATGGCGAACCATTCTGCATCGACGGACCAGAAGGAAAAATCGTTAAATTAAGCGAATATCCAAGAGCTTATTTAGGAGATTACACCAAGGAGGGAGACAAATGAGAAAATTTGAAATGGTAAGCGACAAGCAAATAAAAATAGATTTTGGCGAAGAGTATGATTATGGCTCACGTGAGCTATTTATTGACCGTTTTCAGCCCCGTAGAGCGACGAAATATAGTGCCGCATATGATTTATACGCCCCTTTTAGTTTAACGCTAAAACCAGGCGAAATAGCCAAAATTCCCGTTGGATTTAAGATAAAAATGCCACGTAATGAGGGCTTCTTTATTTACTCAAGAAGCTCTTACAGCTTAAAAGATGTAGTAATACCTGCTGGAGTAAATATCATAGATGCCGATTATTACAACAATCCAGACAACGAGGGAGATTTTTTCATTGTAATCAAAAATAATGGAAAAGAGAAGTTTAATATTGTGCAAGGAGACCGAATTGCCCAAGGAGTGTTCCAAAAATATTATAAAACCAATGATGACAAGAATAATAAATCTCGTATAAGTGGTTTCGGAAGTAGTGGGAGATAAGATGAATGATTACAGAACCTTATTCCCCTATTTTGGTAATAATCCTTTTACTACTTATTTGGATAGTGCAAACACTTCTCAAATTTTAGGTGAAACGCTGGAGGCTCTAAATGCCTTCTATCTTTTTCATAATTACAACGCAGGACGGGCAGGTTATGCCGGTGCACGGTTTGTAGATGAGTTAAAGGCTCAGGCAACAAAAAAAGCTGCCGAATTTATTGGGGCAACTGAAGAACAAGTTGTCTTCACAACTGGTGCAACCGAATCGCTCAATATGATAGCATATTCTCTTTGCGATTGGCTTGAGACATATGACCTCTATTATACTCTCATCACTACTGAGCTCGAACATGCAAGCGCACTTCTTCCGTGGATGATGAGCCCAAGGATTACGATAGAGTATGCCAAGCTAAATAATGATTATACTTTAGACATGGAGGCATTGCGCACTCAAGTGAAGAACAATCCTCTTCCTTGCATTGTGCTTATCGCCAGCATGACGAACACAACGGGAGAGATTCGACCTCTTAAAGAAATTGGCGAACTATGCGCCGAAACCGGAAGCATATTTGTTGTTGACCATGCGCAGGGCGCAGCACATTTTCCGGTTAACGTGGAGGATTGTCATATTGACTTCATGGGGTTCTCGCTACACAAGATGTATGGCCCGAAAGGCGTTGGTGTTTTATTCGCAAAACATCTTCCAATAATTGAAACATTCAAATACGGAGGCGGGATGAATGAGTCTTATAATAAAGCTGGAAAAATCATTCCGTCCAAGGACCGGCTCTATGCTGGCACAATAGATATGCCAGGAATTTATGCGAGCATCCACAGTTTTGATTTCTTAATGGATAATTGGGCGAAAGTGCAAAAAATAGAAAAATACCTATCTATTTACGCATTTAAGCTACTTTCTCGCATAGATGGTATAAATATATTATCGAAACCAGAAAGCCCTATTTTGCTATTTAAAATCGAGAATATTGAGGCGTTGGACATTATGTACGAATTGTCCGAACAAGATATTTGTGTTCGGGCAGGAAATCATTGTTCAAAGCTAACTCCTTTTGGTCTTTCAACATGTCGGGTTAGTCTTGGAGTTTATAATACGCCACAGGAAATAGAGAATTTATATCATGCACTTTTGGGGGTGACCAGATGCGAAAGCGAGCAGAAGAAATTATAAAAGAACAAAAATGCGACGGTAATTGTTTCGGCGAAAAGAGTATTTGTCCGCTTATCGACGAGTGTGAACTTGGTAGACGCAGAGAAATACAAAGCACTCTTTTGGGTGTTGGAATGATTGCTGGTGGGATTGTACTGCTGTTTATTATAGTGTATCTTTTAAAAGGATAAAAAAAAGAAGAGCGATTTATTCGCTCTTTTTAACTATCCTTCAATTTCTTCAGTAGTTCGACTAACTCCCACAAATATTCCTTTTACAAAAAAGAAGTTAGTGTAATCATATCGAAGCCCGTCAGGAGTGTAAACGCCAACGCAATAGGTCAATCCTTGAAAGGTTTTAGTAGAAAATCCCGTTCCATCAAGATTCTTTCCTCTTCCATATACATTTATAGTCATATCCTCGTGGCTGCTACTTCCGAAATGAACATTCCCGTATTTAGTAACTGAAAATGCCGAATTGTCTGCTCCGGTACCTTGAGAATATAACCCTCCGCCAATACCAATTCGAAAGTTAGGTTCACTCTGATCTGGATCTCCAACCTCAAAAGAACCATCTGCATTTATTCGAGTCCCACTAGCAGTTAAACTTCCTGTTAATGTCAAATTACCAGTATTCGTCGTAATTGCATTTAAAGTGTCTACGTCTAGCTTACTCGCCGTAATTGAACCAGCTCTTATCCTATTGGCACTTAAATAACCAGACGTAATTTTATCTGCAGACAAATTAGGGATATTACCAGTTGATAAAACTCCTGTTATAGTGCTTGCTGGGACCGTACAGGATTCTGTTACCGTAACATTTTGGAAAACTCCGCTCGTTGCATTAACAGTTCCAGTAAATGAACCACTGCTTGCATTAACAACTCCAGCGATATTAGCACTGGTAGCGGTTAAATTACCGTTAGCATCTACAGTAAAAGTTCCATTACCATTATTGATAGTTGTACTGGTAATGCTACCTCCTGTGATAGCACCTGTAAAATTACCTTTAGTAGCCCATAAATTTCCATTATGGTCAACTCTGAATGGTGCCTCATTTGGGTTAGAATTACCAGCCCAGAATGCCCATCCATTATGTGCAGCCGAATTAGAATTCATACCAACATTGCCACGAGTAAGAGCATCTGTACCAATATACCATCCGCCGATATCTCCGGCACCTGCCTGTATCATACCCTTAAAGTATGCGTTTCCCGTTGATGCGTCTAAGAAGAATGACACGTCTGGGTCTTGAATTTGAATATCCGGATTTGATGTTGCGCCGCCATACTTTCTTGCAGTAATTCCGGCTCCATCAATTGTAATGCTTGAAGTATGCCCCATGTTGGTTACGCTAATCACATTGGAGTCAATTGTTCCGGCAGACAGGTTGTTAATGCTAATTTGTCCGGCGCTAACAATATTCTTCCATGTAACGCCACCGTTAGTTGATGCAAATATACCTTTTCCCGTATATTGCATTCTATTATCGCCATTCTCACGGTCAACGGTCGTGATACCACTTTCGCTTAATATTACTGTTCCGCTATTAGACATAAATGCAAGCTTACCGCTATTGTCCTCAAGCGAACCAACCATACTATCTTGCGAAATCGTGCCGTCTTCGGTGATAATTGAGCTTCTATTATATATTTGCTCTTTAGAGTAAATGGTGTTTGCTGCCGTAACGAGTTTACCAATTAGGTCTTCCGTATTTGTGTCAACAGTTGCAATAGTTATTTGATTTTGGCTTGGGTTAGATAAATTCCTAACTATACTTGTTACGTTAGCTTTTTCTCTGACAAGTCCCAAAGTATTATCTGTTACGTAACAATAATCTCCAGGATCAGGCAAAACAAGTTCAGGCTTAGACATCCTGTATACAATGTCATGATATATGTCCTCTGTTGTTGTTCGATATTCTGGTAATCCAGAGATATCTGTTACTCCAAGTTCGTAAGTAACAAGAGGTCTGTGATAGAGTTCCAACGCCTCTAATCCGGCATACCACAAATTGTAACGCCAAACAATATCCTCGTCAGTGAATGTGCCTTCGACAATAAAGTCGCCATATTTTTCACGCAACTCAGCATTTAACTCCTCAAGTTTTGTATATAATAATTCTTGTTTTTCTAAGTTGAGTGTCATTTGTGTTTCTAATGTTTTCATTCGTTCCAATGCCAAATCCATTGCCATTTGTTCTGTTACATAACGCTCTAATGAACTATAATATTTATGTTTGCCACTTGACTCGTCTGGATCAATAACGCTTCCTTCAGGTAATTCATCTTCACTCATTGGTGGATTATACCAAGGTGCAAGTGATGGCCTATCTGTTTTACTTAATTCGTTTCTAAATTCATCGAAATAACCAAGTCCGCGAATAGCCGCTTCAATTTTACCATCGGGACTCTTAAGAAGAGTATCTTCTTTGCCATCGAATCCAACTGCGTTTACTTGGGCCGAAGTTTCCCAGCCAATGTAAGCGCTAATGGTATCATCAAAGTTTACAAATTGGTTATAGTAATAAACTGCGGCTTCGTCTGTGACCCTAACCACACTTCCAACCGTTGGATTAGGCACAACATTTGGAATGTCACTGAATGTCTGAGCCGTTGGGTAAGCAGATGCCTCAGAGTAGATTATTTCACTTTTTGTCCAACCTACATTTGGCTGTCCATTAGGACCAATATCGGCTCCAGGTGGATAAAGCTTAACATTCGTTTCAAGTATGTTAATTAAATCATTATTGTCGTATTGCCTAATGGAATATGTCGTAACCAAAGATTCCTTAACCGCATCACGACAAATCTTACTTGCATCGTAACTATTACTTGCGTCGTCGTAATCCATGCTCATCTTTTGATATTCTTCATAAAGTGGCCAACGCTTACGCCCAATTCGGCTCATTGGCAATACATAGTTATATTTAATATCATCAACTTGCTCTTGCGTGATTAGACCTCGGTCTAAAAAGTATCTAAAGTCCATGATATAGTTATCAGCAAACGGTGAAACAGGTTCATACCAATGATAAAATTGGCCCTTGTTCACCCATGCACCATTTTCGTAATCATAGCGCTGTTCCATCGTAACTTCGGTTGCGTCATCTGTTGGTTCGTTGCTTAAGTGGGTATCAAACCAAGCATTTGCTTCCGGAACCCAACTCCAAAAGGATACTTCGTCTGTTACGTAATATGTCTGGCCAAGCGAACCTGTTGCAGGCAATTCGTCTGTTGTGGCAACAGTTTCGTAATCTCCTGAACACAATTGTCCCCAAGTATAAGTTTCGGCAATTTTAGCGTAGCTACCTTCTTGCGGATGTGCTCTTTCTTCCAAATCTGCAAGAGAAGTATATTCGGCCAAATAATAATTTGGATTCATACGGTTGCAATCAGAAATAACTTGTTGACTAATTAAGTCTTCACCACCATAAACCCACAATTTAGATACGGCTTTTTCGCCATCTTGCGTAATTGTAGTTGTGGCTAAGTTCTCTCTCCATTTAAACTCAAGTCCATTATCCATACCCGGATTAGACTGCAGGCTAACTGTTTTATTAACATGGTCAAATCGAGGATAAACCATGAATACATCGCAAAGTTCAGTAATACCATTATAAGCATTGGAACCATCAACTGTTAAATAAGCACGCAACTCTTCTTGGCCCGGCGTAACAACTCCGGTTTCGTCCATCTCTATGGTGCCATTGTCGACGTAAATCTTATCAACCGTGCCAACTGTCCATCCAGTGCCTCTGAGAATGTATTTTAGGTAGTTCTCAGCGTTGTTTGGACAAAGAGTAGCCAATTGTTCATCTAACTTGTCCCACGAACCAGTGAGCGTATCTTCAACTTTAAAATACTCTGCCTGAGTTTTGTGTGTATCTTCCCACATACCCCCGACATATTGCCATACAGACAATGTTTCAAGAACGTATGCCGTTGCAGGCTTACCTTCAAGTTCTTGTGGAACTAATTTATCCAAGTTTTGCGAACGACTGTATGTTCCCATAAAATTTTCAGGGAAATCATAGTTACGTGTTTCATAAATGGAATAAACAAGTCTACTTCCTTCTTCATAAAGAATTCCTTCATAGCGTCCATAAGTCTTATCAGGGTCAAGCCAAACTGTGTCCCAATAGAACTGAACGCTTATCTCGTCTATGTCATTTATATCTATATCGCCAAATTCATAAGTGTTTGGGTCTGGTGCAAGCGGATAGCCTCCCCAATCTGGGCACCAAACCGGTGCAGGTACTGGAGTAGTTCCGTCCATAGTGTAAGTTTCATTTGCCCCAAGCTCGTACCATGAAGTATAAGAGCGATTGCCTTGTGCATCTTCTGTATAAGAAGCAGGATTGGCGCTGATAAGACGATAAGCCTTGCCAGTTGATGCAATATAAGCAAACGCTCCAGGTTTTGCATCTCCCCATGCGGCAATTTCAGCTATGGTGTTGAAATCCGTACGCATTTGCACATCTGCCGGAATCCAAAACACGGTTGCAGAAGAAGGAACTTCATTATTGGCTGTTAAAGACAGCTCTTCGTCTATTGTATCTTCGCCAATTGTAAGTCCAACTTTTGCCTTAGACAAATAGTGGCGTGGATAGTCAATGCAAGTAAAGTTCTGCAACACAATACCACTCTCATCTCTTGAGCCAACTTGCGGCTGTACGATAAAATATAAAATAAGCTCTTTTTCCTCGTCGCCCTCTTTTATTATTCTTGTGTATTGTAGCTTTGCCAAAGGAAACAGATTCTTCATTAAAGGATTGGGAACCAGTTCCCCCTCTTGAACGATAAAGTTTGGCATATCAAAAGTAAGTTCATGCCAACCTCCAACGTCTGACTCTAATTCAATATTAACGGCTCCGCCATCAATGTCTGGATTACCAGAAGAATAAATCAGACCTTGGTTTTTATTGTCGTAGTCTACTATATTGATTCTTTCTTTAATAAATATTTTCTCCATTCTCTCACCTCTTTTAAAAGAGTTTGTTCTTAACCTACGCCGTTCTATGCCATCTGCATATAATTTTTGTTGGCTGAATTATATCAAAACCATAGCCTTTACCAACTGGCTCAATCATATCTCCGCCATAAGCAAATTTTCCTGCTGTATGGCTTGATTGCCATTCTACTCCAGAAGCCGTATCCGTTCCATAATTTAGTAGTGTCAATTGATGTGAATGAGTAGGCATCTCGTCAATGGTTAATGTATGATTTTCTTCTCCCACTATACTTCCCACATTTGCTCCTAATTGACTTCCACCGATACTTGTTTGGCGCGAAGCAAGAACAGTTCCGTCTTCTTCCTGTTCCCATACTCCCCCAAACGATATATTGGGATTGAATGAAGTATCACTTGTTTCATAATATGAGCCAATTGGATAAATTAAATCAACCAAACTTTTCCAAGAAGTGTCATAATTTGCAGGACTATTTTTTACAAGTATATTATTCTCGTTTCCGCCTGTGGGTATTCCTTGTCCAGCCGGACCTTGTGGTCCAGGTACTCCTTGCGCTCCTTCTAAAGTGGGGATATCTATAAAATTATTTGTGTCATCTTTAATTTTTATTACTGACAATCTACATCACCCTATTCTTCGCCACATATTTACAACTAAGTAAGGTGGCATATTATTGTGAGGCTGTGAACCTCCTGTGCTATACATGCTATCATTAGTAACTTGCGATGAAACATCAGGGATATTAGAACTTACTAATCTGGCATAACTGTCTCCAAACTGAGATGACGAAGCCCATATCAATGTATGATTATGACTTGGCATCTCTTCAATTGTTAATGTATGAGTAGCTTCTCCTGCATAGTCTCCAAGAGAATACCCTCCCCCCGAGGCAAGTAGAAATCTACCCGATATCTGAGCCCATGTTCCGCCGAACAATACTTCCGGATTTGTTGAGCCAAGACTTATATATATTGAATCAATGGGGTAAATTAAATCGACAAGTTCACTCTTTGTGTAACCGTTGCTTGCGCTTACATTGACAGTTTGTTGCTCCCCGTTATCAAGCACAAAGGTAATTGGCGTATTTGTATATCCTTCGCTAACCGTTGGTGTTCCTGCGTTAATTGCGCTAACGCTTGTCCCAACAGGTCCTTCAAGGGTTGGTACGTCTACAAATTCGTTATCTTGCCGTATTTTAATTATACTCATCTATATCACCCCGTCTTTTTCCATACGTCTAATAAAATTCCTTTCTTTGCATACACTTTTACGATAAGTTGGCATCCAGTTCCGCCTCCCCCTGGTGTAAAGTTGCACTTATATGGCATAAAAGAAGGATTTATATAAAAAGATTCTGTTACCGAATTCTCTGGAAAGGAATATAAAACATTTATGGTGAAACCTCCGTATCCGTTAGCCGTTCCAAAGCTGTAAAGAGGATAAGATTCCATTCCACCAGCTACAGTTCCAAAACTGCTAATAACGCCAGAAGGTAAAGTGTTACGGTTGCCCCGTGTCCAAATCCCGCCTTCAAGACTGGAACAAAATCCACTTATTTGCATTGTGGCCTCAACCATTCCTACAATGCCCTGCGGATGGCAATAAAAAGTGCCAGATTCAAAAGTCAAAATTCCGTCTACAAAATTTTTGATATCATACATCTTTTTTGGTATTTCGTCGTCCGAATATGATATGACACTCCCTTCTTGAACGACTGTGCTTCCACTCCCTCCAATAGAAAATCCGTAGGCTATTAATCCTCCCCCGGCAATTTGTGAAACTAAACTATAAGAACCGGGATATGTTGGACTTTCGCCCTCTGGAGTAACAAAAATGTCTCCTACTTTATATTGATCAGCCCACTCGGTATCGTAATTAGCATCGCTTGACTTAACCAAGATTTGACCTTCTTCGCCACCAGTTGGAATACCTTGCCCCGCAGGTCCGGTTTCGCCTTGAATACCTTGTGCGCCTTGGATTGTAGCAATGTCTTCAAACGTATCATTTTGTCTTATTTTTATTGTGCTCATTAGTCTCACCTATGCCGTTCTTTTCCAAATATTTACAGCAACATACGGAGGCATATTATTATGAGCCTGTCCTCCACCGCTATTTCCGTTTTCTCCTGTTGTATCTAATTCTGTACGATAACTTGCCTCTCCACCGAGTATTCTTTCGTACTGACCTCCTTCCGTTCCTGTTACTACCTTATGTGAGTGGCTCGGCATTTCCATAACCGTTAAGATATGTTCAGTCTCTCCGCCTTCGCTATTTAAAGTATAATTATCGTCAGCACCAAGTAAAAACTTTCCTTCGATTTTTTGCCACGAACCACCGAATAGCGTATCTGGAGATGTGGCGTTAACACTCATATAAATTGAACCAACAGGATAAATTGCATCAAAAGTAAGCGAACTTCCACCGTCTATTTGACCAATTTTGGTTGCATAAGAACGAAAAGTGTCCGTATCACTAACCGTAATTCCTTTATCTTCAATCGCTGTTCTGATAGCGTCTTTGGTATCTTTTAAGTACTCAATCTTATTGCTTATCGTCCCCATAGTTCACCTCCTCACCAGAAAGTATCTTTTCCCACAAGTCGTAATTGCATCTATCTTCATAAGTTATTTCTGTTGGTACGTTATCAAATATTTTATCTACAAGCGCTTCGTCATATTTTGACTCGTCTCGTGGAATAATATATCCGTTTTTGCCTTCTATTACAATATTTTTACTTTCAGGGAAATCGCTAACAATTACGGGCTTGCCCATAATCAAGGCCTCGTACGCGCTGTAACAGAAAGATTCTGTATCGCTTAGTTGTACCAAATAATCTGATACGGCAATTAATGCTTTGTTATTATGATTTGGTGGAATAAGCATTATTTCTGGTATTTCTTTTATTTGTCTTATTGTTTCATTTTCACTTTGCTCGGCAATAGTTCCACAAAGCAACCATAAGAATTTCTTATTATATTCCTTAAACAACTTACATAACGCAATAATACGATGTATGCCTTTCTCTCTTGTTGCTCGCGATAATGTAATAAAAGTTAGAGGTCTTTCTTCACCCAAATCCTTATCAAGGATATTATAATTAACTAAGCTCTTATAGCCAAATTCTGCCTTTAACCCCTGGGCCGCAACATCGCTAACAGCAATGAATTTTACGTCTGAAGGCTTACTTAGCTGAATTGGCCATCCTGCCTGTTTCATTCCATGATAGTCGGCATGAATCATTTGATACTTCTGCTTAGCCGTAACACGAGGATAAATATCACTCGCGAAATAGTTGCCCATTATTAGCACATCACAGCTATAACGAGTTCTGCCATCATCTCGGCACACTTCTACATACTCATGCAACAGATTTATATATTCAGGCTTTCCCGTTTTATACATTACTACGATATTCTTGTCTTTATAATATTTACAAAAGTTAAATAGGAATGTCTCTGTCCCTCCGATTTTATACAAATCATAGTTATAGATTAAAATTCGGGGTCCTTTTTCATCGTTCCACGGAAGCCCTGAATAATCGCAAAAAAACAGCTTATCATTATATTTGGTTTGTGTTAATTGCCATGCGCGCTCATCACTAACTTCAAAAATATCTCCCTGCTTACGCCATTCATCTCCGTGCTGTTTGTCTTTAAATCTAATGTTTGCTTTAACCTTCTTCATATCTTTAGCCTCCTATTCCTCTATATATAGTATATATTATAGCACAGTTTTTGCTTCTTGTCAAACAAAAAGAGCACTAAATGCTCTGGTTCTCTTTAATATTCTTTTTCATTTGTTTCCTTAACTTACGAAGTCTGATATAATCTCTTGTTTGTCTAAAAAACTGATGTATTCCCGTAACTGCGAAACCATATAATACGCCATTAAAAATTCTTAGCCCCAAAGGCCAATGACTACGGATTAACGGAGCCCAAAATACGAGCAATAATATAGAAGCAATTAAATTAGTTAGAGGAATTAGACCGTTCGGAAATTTTGGTATTCTCCACCTTAACACATGTGCCCCAGCCATAACACATAAAGGAACAAGCGCCGCATATTTAATAAATATAACATAAAGAAAATTTAGCATTATAGGTCTCCTCCCTTTATATGAAATTCTTTCATCTTGTCCTGTCGAGCCAAATAAAATTCAAGGAATATTGATTCCAAAGCCGTGCGAAATTGTACCATTAATGTTTTTTGCTCCTCTTCCCCCATTCCATTATAATCTGCCTTTGAATAAAGGAAAATGCCCGCCCCGATTAATACTCCATTTGGGTCATAAACCGGTGCAACAATAGAAGAACGAATACCTTCAAAATCTATCATATTTCTAATGGATGCATTTTGGTCAAGCACATCTGAATCTGGTGTCGCTATCATATTTTTTCTAATATTATCAAAAGATAGTGCGGCAATTGAATCAGCCCAAAAGGACACTTTTGAATAAGGAATTCGTTGAAACTGATCCATATATTTTGGCAGATTGCTAAACCGGTCATCTTCAGCCAAACAAGAAACAAACATGTTACATAATCTGGATTTTGCAACAGTGCCATTTTCCAACTGAACAAAACTTACAGAATCAGCCTTACCCTTATCCTTATAGAAATTACATAAATCTTTAATTCGGCCAATCACTCGTGTTGATTCTTCATGTTTCCAGGCCTGATAATTGTCTTTATTTTTAGCTTCATTTTCCGCATCTATTTCTTTACGTTTTTTAGCAGCTATATCATGCAACTTTATAAAAGCCCCAATTCCAATAGTTGCTAACGTATAAATAACAGGTGCCCAATCCTGTATTAGGTCAATTAGGCTTTGTAACAAGTCGCTCAAATACGCCACCCCCATTTAATCTCTCTATATATAGTAAGGCAAAAAGGCCTCTCCTTGCCCCAAAAAAGAAGCCTTTAGGCTTCTTCTGTATAAATATTTGATGCAATCAAATTCCAATTCGTGCCATCGCCCAAATAAACGTATTTGGCTGCGTTAGCTCCAACAACAACACCTTCATAATATTGCTCGTTGTTAATAAAAGCGTTCTTTACATCAAGAGCAAGCGCATCAAGACCCCAACCAGTCCAATTAATTTGCGGAACATAAGTAGTTGGTGAAATTTGAAGGGTAATGACTTCAGAATCGCCAAATCTTCCAGTCGGAACTTCTTTTATATCGGCCCAATTGATAGCATACACTCCAAATGTCTGAGAGCTATCTTGTGGAATAAACAGATGTGAAAGAGGAAGTCTCTTCTGGATGTTGCTGAATCTTGCTATACACCAAGCATATATCATTTTCACTTGGGCTTGATATTCCTTCCATCTCTTCTACAGTATTCTTAAGGTATATACCCCCCCCGTGCTTATATTAAGAATTTTGGGAGCAAGTTGGGTAAAGGTCTCATCT
>ERZ1643249.91-NODE-91-length-126949-cov-68.709411_pt1 | contig 126949 bp, 110 predicted proteins | sample MGYA00579263_ERZ1643249 | MGnify/ENA primary metagenome ERZ1643249 (study PRJEB29033, sample SAMEA4952264) | chicken gut metagenome | biome: Broiler Chicken; feature: Gastrointestinal Tract; material: Caecum | place: Ireland | collected 2018 | study: Broiler...
TTGGGCACTAAAAAAAATTTTAAGGGGCCATCTAAACTTGTTAGACAGCCCCTTCGCTCTTATCCGCAAAGTCGCAGCGGATGAAAAATACGAGAACGATTTTGCTTTCAACGAAAAAACCGCCGGATCAGATTCCTCGCTTCGTCGAATGAACGCTATGAAAAGACAATCGCCTCTACTCCGCCCTGCGGTTCCCGCCGCCGATCCGCTTCCGCTGTCGAACAGACGATCCGAGACAGACACTCCCGTTCCAACTCACTCCTTTCGGCCGGCGATCGAAACCATGTCTCTTCCGTTCCTGAACTTATGGCCTCATTCCTCGTTTCGGCCCTGAAAGACTGCTTCTCCCTCGCACTACCCTTATCGCCTTTTTCCGTCCTGTGCTTCTCCTGCGGGCATTCTGCTGATTCTCAGTGTGCCCCGCAGAAAAGGCACCGACAGGATTCTATTCATGCTTTGCTTCGTTTTTGAGTTTCCGCCTCTTTTCCGCGCACAGTTTGCGGCGCGACAGTTCCTTGGAGTCGTGGTAGCGGCACACTTCGCCGCACATGCGATCGTACTCTTCGACGCGCAGGCGTCCGAAATCCAGATGAGGCACTATTTCAACTTTATCGAAATAGTAGTATCTGAAATAACAACCGTAACAGGAGATGCGGTTTCCCAAACAACACAGGGAGATCGATTGCGCAGAGATGTTCATCGCTTGGGAAGCAACATTCAGCGATTTGTACATGGAGATCAGCACGCGCTGGTTGTTGAAGACGAGTACGATCTTGGGGGCATTGAAAATGCTTCGCTTGGTCATGTCGCAGTTGCGGGTTTTCAGGTTCTCGGCTCCTCCGGCGGGAGGGAGGGGTTGTCTGCCTCGTCCCGAACGTATTGTCGAAAGGTGCGGGGCCGTCGTTTTTAGGTTTTTCATGCTCATATATTGTGATGTTTCTTCGCATATATATTTTTTAGTTTGGGCCAAGAAATAAAATCAATCTTTTTTGCGGATACTTTTTGATGCTACTGCATCAATCCCTATCGCGTACTCTATCCCTACGGGACCGCAACTTATCCCTCGGACTACTGCGGTCTGTCCAATAGCTACCCAGCCAATGCAAAACGAAGCGGTTGTCGACGACTTATCGGACAACCGCTTCGTTTTCGGCGATCCGCCCCGGGGCGAACGGCCGCTCTTGCGTCGGTCCGCACTTACATCCGCCGCAACGGCACCGGACGGTGCGGCCTTAGCGGTTCCGGCGTCCGTCTCTGCGTCAAAACAGATGATAGGCGACCGTAGCACCGGCCATGACGATCGCCACCATCGACATCAGCTTCACGAGGATATTGAGCGAAGGTCCCGCCGTGTCCTTGAACGGGTCGCCTACGGTGTCGCCCACGACCGTCGCCTTGTGGGAATCGGAACCTTTGCCGCCGAAATGCCCCTCTTCGATCATCTTCTTGGCATTGTCCCACGCGCCGCCCGAATTGGCCATGAAAACCGCCAGCACGAATCCCGAACCGAGACCGCCGACCAGCAGGCCGATCACGCCCGCCACGCCGAACACGAATCCCACGGCCACCGGCACGACGATCGCCAGCAGACTCGGAAAGAGCATCTCGCGCTGGGCGCCCCGCGTGGAAATTTCTACACAGCGGGCATAGTCCGGCGTACTTTCGCCCGTAAGGATTCCCTTGATTTCGCGGAACTGGCGCCGCACCTCGGCGACCATACTCTGCGCCGCACGCCCCACGGCGTTCATCGTGAGGCCGCAGAAAAGGAACGACATCATCGCCCCGATGAAAATGCCGACCAGCACCACGGGATTCATCAGCGTGATGCGGTAGTAATCCATGAAATCGAGGATCGAGGCATCCTGCACGAGCCGCTCGACGCCTTCGCCCAATTCCAATGTCCGCCGCCCGATGTGGAGCAATCCGATTTTGATCTCTTCGATGTAGGAAGCCAGCAGCGCGAGAGCCGTGAGGGCCGCCGAACCGATGGCGAAACCCTTGCCCGTGGCGGCCGTGGTATTGCCCAGCGCATCGAGCATGTCGGTGCGTTTGCGGACCTCCTTCCCGAGCCCGCTCATCTGTGCATTGCCGCCCGCATTGTCCGCGATGGGTCCGTAGGCGTCGGTGGCGAGCGTGATGCCCAGCGTCGAGAGCATGCCGACGGCGGCGATGCCGATTCCGTAGAGGCCGAGCGGCATATTCGCCGCGGAGAGCATGCCCCGCAGGTCGAATCCGACGGCGCAGAGATAAGCGAGAATGATGGCCGCACCGATCGTGATGACCGGAACGGCCGTGGAGATCATGCCCGTACCGATACCGGATATGATGACGGTCGCCGGTCCCGTGCCGGCGCTTTCGGCGATCTTGCGCGTCGGTTTATAGGAGTGCGACGTATAGTACTCGGTGGCCTTGCCGATGACGATCCCGGCCGCCAGCCCCGTTATCACCGAAAAGGAGAGGCCGAGCCAGTTCTGTATCTCCAGCAGTCGGAAAACGCCGAACGTGGCGGCGGCGATCAGCACGGAGCTGAAATTCACGCCTATGTTGAGCGAACGCATCAGCCGGCGCATGTCGGCGCCCTCGTCGGTGCGGACCAGATAAATGCCCAGCAGCGAAAGCACGATCCCGACAGCGGCGATCAGCATAGGCGCCAGCACGGCGCGCGCCTGCATGCCCGGATCGCCTGCAGCGGCGAAGGCCGCCGCACCGAGTGCCGCCGTGGCGAGAATCGAGCCGCAGTAGCTTTCGTAAAGGTCGGCTCCCATACCGGCCACGTCGCCCACGTTGTCGCCCACGTTATCCGCGATGGTCGCGGGATTGCGCGGATCGTCCTCCGGGATGCCCGCCTCGACCTTGCCGACCAGATCGGCGCCCACGTCGGCGGCCTTGGTGTAGATGCCGCCGCCCACGCGGGCGAACAGGGCCTGCGTCGACGCGCCCATCCCGAAGGTCAGCATCGTCGTGGTGATCATTACGAGCTTCTGGGATCCGTCGGCCTCGATGAAATAATTGAGCGCCACATACCACAGCGAAATATCGAGCAATCCCAATCCCACGACCACGAGCCCCATCACCGCTCCGCTGCGGAAGGCGACTTTCAGACCGCGGTCGAGCGACTGCCGCGCGGCATGGGCCGTGCGGGCCGATGCATAGGTAGCCGTTTTCATGCCGAAGAATCCGGCCAGAGCAGAGAAGAAACCGCCCGTGAGGAATGCGAAGGGAACCCACGGATTCTGCACGCCGACACCGTAGGCCAGCCACGCGAAAAAGAGAGCCAGCACCACGAAAACGATCGAAACGACCTTATACTGCTGACGCAGATAGGCCATGGCGCCTTTGCGGACGTAGCCCGCGATCTCGCGCATGCGTTCCGTGCCCTCGCTCTCGCGCTTCATGCGGACATAGAATCCATAGGCGAAAAGCAGCGCTGCGACCGACGCCGCGGGCACTGACCAGAAGATAGGAGGAATGGTGTTCATAGGTTATGATGTTTTAGAATCGGTTGCGGTCATCTCCCTACAAATATACGTTTTTTGCGCGGAAATCGTTTCGTCGCAACGCACGCCGCGCAATGCCGGGCAGCGTCCTCCGGCCGGAAAAGCGCATCTGCGGATTCCGAACGAACGCGGTTCGGGTCCGTACATAGCAGCTTCGAGTGTTTCCATGCCGCGAAAAGACACGGAGGTAATAAGTTGAGAGAATATGATTATCTTTACGTCCGAAATAAGACAACAACACGTTTGCCTTTGTTTTGAGTCTGTAAAATCGCCAATTTTAACTTAACTCTACAAAACAACGGTCGAACGTTCGCATTTGCGCGGGCGTTTACCTGGTTAGAGTTGGATAATGGCGATACCTACAGGCAGGGGAAACGTCCGCGCTTTCTATGTCCGATCTCGAAAAAAGCGCATCGCATCCCCTCGATCATCACCTTTTCGATCGACCACTTACAAAATTTATCCCACGAACATACCGCGAACAGATTTTCTCTACGCACGGTACGCGGAGCAAGAGACCCTCCGGAAGTCTCTCCGGATGAAAATCACCCCCGCCGGAAATTATGACCGACGGGGGTGGAATCGTAAAATCGGATTTGTCAGCGCGTCTTCGCGCCTCGGCCGATCAGTCTTCGAACTTCGCCGAAAGGAACTCGCGGTTCAGACGGGCGATGTGCGCGATGGAGATCGACTTGGGGCACTCGGCCTGACAGGCACCCGTATTGGTGCAGTTGCCGAAACCCAGCTCGTCCATCTTGGCGACCATCGCCTTCGCACGACGGGCACCCTCCACACGCCCCTGCGGCAGTTTGGCCAGCGACGATACGCGGGCTGCGACGAAGAGCATGGCCGAACCGTTCTTGCAGGTCGCCGCACACGCACCGCAGCCGATGCAGGCCGCGGCATCCATCGACTCGTCGGCATCGGCCTTCGGGATGGGAATCGCATTGGCGTCGGGCACCGAATTGGTGCGCACCGACACGAAGCCGCCGGCCTGAAGGATCCGGTCGTATGCACCGCGGTTCACCACGAGGTCTTTGATGACGGGGAAAGCGGCCGAACGCCACGGTTCGATGGTGATCGTCTCGCCGTCCCTGAACTTGCGCATGTAGATCTGGCAGGTCGTGGCGCCCTGTCCGGGTCCGTGCGCCAAACCGTTGATGTGGAGCGAACACATGCCGCAGATACCCTCGCGGCAGTCGTGGTCGAAGGCCACGGGCTCCTTGCCCTCGTGGACGAGGTTGTTGTTCAGAATATCCAGCATCTCAAGAAACGAGGTGTCGGCGGAGATGTTCTCGACCTTGTACGTTTCGAAACCACCCTTGCTCTTAGCGTCCTTCTGACGCCATATCTTTAATGTAAAATTCATAATTCCAAATCGTGATTAAAGTGTTAACGTCAAAAGCATCAGTCTTTGTAGTTGCGCTGTGCGGGGTGTACGAATTCGAAGTTGAGCGATTCCTTCGTCAGCTCGGGAGCCGCATCCGGACCCTTGTATTCCCAGACGGCCGCATAGACGAAGCGCTCGTCGTCGCGTTTGGCCTCGCCCTCTTCGGTCTGGTGCTCCACACGGAAGTGGCCGCCGCACGACTCCTCGCGGTTGAGTGCGTCGCGGGCCATCAGCTCGCCCAGTTCGAGGAAATCGGCCAGACGCAGCGCCTTTTCGAGTTCGACGTTGAACTCCTCGGCCTTGCCGACGACCTTCACATCTTTCCAGAACTCCTTGCGCAGGGCTTGAATCTCGACGATCGCCTTTTCGAGCGACTCCTTCGACCGAGCCATGCCGACATTCTCCCACATGATGTGGCCGAGTTTCTTGTGGATGTCGTCCACCGACTGCTTGCCGTTGACGGAGAACAGTCTGGCGATACGTTCCTTCACGTTCTTCTCCGCCTCGGCGAAAGCCGGCGTGTCGGTCTTCACCTTCGGTGCCTGAATCTTGTGCGAGAGGTAGTCGCCGATCGTATAGGGCAGCACGAAATAGCCGTCCGCCAATCCCTGCATCAGCGCCGATGCGCCCAGACGGTTGGCACCGTGGTCCGAGAAGTTGGCCTCGCCGATGGCATAGAGGCCCGGAATGGTGGTCATCAGGTTGTAGTCGACCCAGATGCCGCCCATCGTGTAGTGTACGGCAGGGAAGATCTGCATCGGCTCCTCGTAGGGGCTGACGTCCGTGATCTCCTCGTACATATCGAAGAGGTTGCCGTAACGCTGCTTGATAATATCCTTGCCCAGACGTTCGATGGCGGTCTTGAAATCGAGGTAGACGGCCAGCCCCGTCTCGTTCACGCCGAATCCGGCGTCGCAGCGCTCCTTGGCGGCACGCGAAGCCACGTCGCGCGGCACGAGGTTGCCGAAGGCCGGGTAGCGGCGTTCGAGATAGTAGTCGCGGTCCTCCTCGGCGATCTGCGACGGTTTCTTGGCACCCGAACGGAGCGCCTTCACGTCTTCGATCTTCTTAGGTACCCAGATGCGGCCGTCGTTGCGCAGCGACTCCGACATGAGGGTCAGTTTCGACTGCTGGTCGCCGTGCACGGGAATGCACGTCGGGTGGATCTGCGTGAAACAGGGGTTGGCGAAGCCGGCGCCCTTGCGGTAGCACTGGAAAGCGGCCGAACCGTTCGACGCCATGGCGTTGGTCGAAAGGAAAAAGACATTGCCGTAGCCGCCCGTGGCGATCACGACGGCATGGGCGCCGAAGCGCTCGATCTCGCCCGTAACGAGGTTGCGGGCGATGATGCCGCGGGCCTCGCCGTCCTCGATCACCAGATCGAGCATCTCGTGGCGCGGATAGCTCTTCACCGAACCGGCGGCGATCTCCTTGTTCAGCGCGGCATAGGCGCCCAAGAGCAACTGCTGGCCCGTCTGGCCGCGGGCATAGAACGTACGCGAAACCTGCGCGCCGCCGAACGAACGGTTGGCCAGCAGACCGCCGTATTCGCGGGCGAAAGGCACGCCCTGAGCGACGCACTGGTCGATGATGAGGTTGGCCACCTCGGCCAGACGATAGACATTGGCCTCGCGGGCGCGATAGTCGCCGCCTTTGATCGTGTCGTAGAAGAGACGATACACCGAGTCGTTGTCGTTCTGGTAGTTCTTCGCGGCGTTGATGCCGCCCTGCGCAGCGATCGAGTGGGCGCGGCGCGGCGAGTCCTGAATGCAGAATACCTTGACATTATAGCCCAGTTCGCCGAGCGAAGCAGCTGCGGAAGCGCCTCCGAGGCCCGTTCCGACGACGATGATGTCGAGCTTGCGTTTGTTGGCGGGGCTCACGACCTTGATAGCTGCCTTGTGGTTGCTCCACTTCTGAGCGAGTTCGCCGGCAGGAATTTTAGCATCTAATTTGAAAGCCATATTTCGTGTGTGTTTTATTATTCGACATTGGATTCGGATCAGCATGCGCCGCCGTTGCACGGGCAGAGGCTCTGGATGAAGTAGACGATCACCACGGCTGCGAAACCGAGGAAAACGATCGTGGCCACGACGTTGGCGATGCACTTCAGGCGGGGATACCACGTGTCGTTGGCCCAGCCTGCGGTCTGGAACATCGACCAAATGCCGTGCGTGAGGTGGAACCAGAGCGCGAGGAACCACACGAGGTAGATCACGACATAGTACCAGTGCGAAAAGGTGTAGGCGATGAGCGCCGCACCGTCGGCAGGACCGAAGCCCAGCGAGTTGGTGTGCTCGCCCATGATCTCCACGAGCTGCATCTTAGCCCAGAAGTTGAAGAGATGGATCAGCAGCCCGCCGAGAATGATGAATCCCAGCACGAGCATGTTCTTCGAGGCCCACGAAACGTTCGGCTCCTTCACCGTTACGGCATAGCGCTGGCTGCCGCGCGCCTTGTAGTTCTCCAGCGTGAGTACGACGGCATAGATGAAGTGCACGACCACGCCCGCCGCCAGCACCAGCGTACCGGCCAGCGCATACCAGTTGGCACCCAGAAACTCGCAGATCGCGTTGTACCCCTCGGGGGAGATGATGGCTGTGATGTTCATGGACATGTGGAAGAGGATAAAGAGCACGAGGAAACATCCCGTGATGCTCATTACTAACTTCTTGCCAAGAGATGAATTGGATAGAAAACAGCTCATAATTTTGAAATTTTGTTTATATTTGTTAAAGATTTGTGTTCACGCGCACAAAGATAGCTATTGTTTGCGGAATAACAACATAAACGGACGGGAAATTTCGGCCCGAAACAGGGGACTATGGACAAAAAAGAGATACGCCGTGAAATGAAAAGACGCAACCTCGCGCTCGCAGCCGGCGAGCGCGCAGAGCGTTCGGAAAAGATATGCGGAGCCGTCGAACGGCTCGGCCCGTTCGCAGCGGCGCAGACGGTCGCCCTGTTCGCCTCGCTGCCCGACGAACCCGACACGGCGCCGCTGCTCGCGCGGTGGCACGGACGCAAACGGGTACTCGTCCCGCGCGTCGAAGGCGACGTCATGCGCTTCTACGACTACGACCCGGCGCAAATGGAGCGCGGCGCATTCGGGATCGCCGAGCCGCAGGCGGACGCCCCGGCCGATCCGGCCGAGATCGACTTCATCCTCGTCCCCGGAACGGCTTTCACGTCCGGCGGCGCACGCATGGGCCGCGGACGGGGCTACTACGACAAATACATGTCGCAGGCGGGGTTTCGCGCCTATAAGGCCGGTGTTTGCTACCCCCATCAGCTCGTCGACGAACTCCCCGTCGAACCCCACGACATCCTCGTGGACACGGTCTGCACCGGCGCCTGACGGAATCGGCCGCCCCGCCGGAGGCGCATCTTGGGAGTGCGGCCGCCGACCGCCGAAGGCAAAAAACCGGAGCCGACCGCTTCCCGAGAGAGAGCGCTCCGATGCGGCAGGCCGCAATGTTCCGGCCGCAGCATCATCGTATGTACCCGCGTCGGCTCCGGACCGGAAACGACGGGACGGACTCATCGTTTCTGCCGCCGCGCTCCGGGCTCGGCGGGCGAACGCCCCGCACGAGTACGGCTGCTCCCACCGGAAGCATACGGTACAGGCCCCGCAGCGAGTGCGAGCGAACTGGATACGGGGCACGGATGACACCGTTCTGCGAAGACGGGAACCGAGATTTCGAGCATTGCGAACTGAGGAGTTTCAACGCTTCGCCAACGATTGCCGCGAAGCATTCGGCCCGAAAGCCGGACTGCCGTTCGTTTTCGGTTCTCCGCCCTGCCCGCCGCGAAGGCGGAAAGGATCGGCGGCTGTTCCTTCAAAGCGCTGCTCGAAGCCCGAACGGGTGCGCCCGTAAGCTTCGGCGTCCTGCACATCGGTTGCAGAGGGGGCATTCCACTCGGGATCGGCTCCGGTGTCCCGACACGTGCCGGCGTGCGTAGCGGATAAGGAGCCTTGCAAACGGACGCCGGCGACGGTCTCCGAATATGCGGCCCGGCCCGATGTGCGGCTCGCAGCGGATGCAGGGCCCGATGTCGCACGGATCGACCGCACCGAATGTCCCGACGATCAGGGGGCTTCTTTTCTTCATGCCCGACCGGTCCGCGGGTCCGGTGTCGTGGGCCTGCTGCGACAACAATGCCGACGAGGTCTCGCCGGTACAGTTCCGCACGAGGGGGGCAGCATCGCGGTAACACGGGCCGCACGGAGAGGGGCCGTTTCGGCAGCCGTCTTACGTTCCTCGGACCGTTCGATTTTTCGGTGCGTCCGTGGGACAGAGCTTCGGAACCGGAATTCGTGATTCCCCGCACGCGCTTCGACCAAACGCAGCTTGCGATGCGCGAATGATCCGGCACCGGATCGACCGTGCGACGGGCGGCCGGCGGACGATACGTTCGGCGGCATTGAGCCATACGGTCTGAGCCCCCTCGAACGATTCGGCCGGCATTCCTGTCCTCGTCGGGGCAAGGCATTCGGCCGGCGATTCGGTAACCGGCGAACTGCACGGCCGGCGGCTCTGCCGACATCGGGCGATCGGGCGGACAGGTGCGCTTGTGCCGGCATTCGGGGGGGGGCGTTTCGATCGTGTGCGACGTAAGACGTGGACAGGGCGGCCGGTCGTTCGGCGGCCTGTTCATGCTTCGCGGTGGAAGCGGTCGTAGACCTTGTGCGCCTTTGCCGGACCGATGAGCGCCGTCAGTTCCCCGATGTTGGCGGCTTTGACGCGGGCCACCGTGCGGAAATGCTGCAACAGCGCGGCGACGGTCTTCGCACCGATGCCTTCGATCCGCTCCAGTTCGCTGTGGATGAAATCCTTGCTCCGCTTCTGACGGTGGAACGAGATGGCGAAGCGGTGCACCTCTTCCTGAATGTGCGTCAGAAAATGAAAGAGAGGCGAAGTGGGGCGGAGGCCGACCAGCACGGGCGGATAGCCGCAATACAGTTCGGAAGTACGGTGCCGGTCGTTTTTGGCCAGTCCGGCGATCGGGATGTCCAGTTCGAGATACTCCAGCACTTCGTGGATGACGGCCATCTGTCCTTTGCCGCCGTCGGCGATGACCAGATCGGGCAGTTCGGCTCCCTCTTCTTTGAGGCGGCTGTAACGGCGGTAGACCACCTCGCGCATCGAAGCGTAGTCGTCGGGGCCTTCGACGGTCTTGATGTTGAAGTGGCGGTACTCCTTGCGTGCGGGTTTGCCGTCGCGGAAGACGACGCACGAAGCCACCGGATGGGATCCTTGCAGGTTGGAATTGTCGAAACACTCGATATGCCGCGGCGGACGGTCGAGGCGAAGCTCCTTTTGCAGGGCCGTCATCAACCGCTCGGTGTAGCGCTCGGGATTCCTGATTTCGAGGTTTTTGAGCTGTTCGGCGCGGTAGATGCGGGCGCTGCGCTGCGAGAATTCGAGCAGTTCGAGTTTCTCGCCCCGCTTCGGGACGGTGAAGGTTACGCCGTCGAAGAGCATCGCGGCGGAGGGCAGGAAGGGTACGATCACTTCGCGGGCCAGCTTGCCGCCGGCGATGTGCTCGACGATGTGCTGGATGGCGAGCGTCAGCATCGCCGGTTCGTCGTTGTCGACGCCCGGGGTGAGTTTCACGGTGTAGACGCCCGTGATCGAGCCGTGGCGGATGCGCACGAAGTTGCAGTAGGCCGTCGCCTCTTCGTCCGCGAGCAGCGAGAAGACGTCCACGTCGTCGATCTTCGCGCTGACGATCACCGACCGGCTCGAATAGTTGTCCAGTGCGTCAAGCCGCGACTTGTAGCGCTGCGCCAGTTCGAATTTCAGTTCGGAGGCCGCCTTGTCCATCTCCGTTTCGAGGTAGCTCCGCACGGGCCGCAGGTCGCCCCTGAGGATGGAGACGACCATCCCGACCTCGCGGGCGTAGTCCTCCTCGCTCTGCGCTCCGACGCAGGGCCCCTTGCAGTTGCCGAGATGGTATTGGAGGCACACCGCGTATCGGCCTCGGGCGACGGCCTCGGGCGAGAGGTTGAGCTTGCACGTCCGCAGAGGCACTACCTCGCGGATGAATTCCAGCACGCTGTGCTGCATCACCACCGACGAGTAGGGCCCGAAGTACTGCGAACCGTCGCGCACGAGCTGCCGCGTGGACTGCACGCGGGGAAAATGTTCGCGGCGTACGACGATCCACGGATAGCTCTTGTCGTCCTTGAGCAGAATGTTGTAGCGCGGCTGATGGGTCTTGATGAGCGAGTTTTCGAGCAGCAGGGCATCCGCCTCGCTGTCCACGACGATGTGGCGGATCTCGGCGATCTGGCGCACCAGCACGCGTACCTTGGCGCTGTGCTCCTTGCTTTGCACGAAATAGGACGAGACACGCTTGCGCAGGCTCTTGGCTTTGCCCACGTAGATGATCCGGCCCGCCCGGTCCAAAAACTGATAGACCCCGGGTGCGAGAGGCAGCAGCGCCACCTGTTCTTTCAGGCTGAGCCCGTTTTTGTCGTTGTCGGCCATAATCGGAAGCAAAAATAGCAATAATTCTGCAAAAACATGTCGTCGGGCAGCCGGATGCGGTGCTGTGGAAAAGGGATGAAAAATTATTCGAAAAGTCTTTGCGTGTGATATATTTTACCTATTTTTGCGGCGTAAAACAACACCCTAAATTAAAAAATGAGAACACTACGACCCCGCGGACAGGCCCTCCGTAAGCGAAGCGCATGTCTGCTCGTCGCTGCGACACTGGCCTTCGCTTCCTGTGTGGACGATGCCTACGATCTGAGCGACATCAGTTTGAAAATGACACTCGGCGCCGACGGCGTTACGTTGCCGCTCGGCAAGATCGAACAGCGCACGGTGGATTCTCTGATCGCGGATAAGAATATCGGGAATCTCGTCGCCGAAGACGGCGTCTATGCCTATCGGCTCGACAGTACGATCTTCGAAACCATCGACGCCATCGAGGTCGACCCGATCCGGAACGTCTTTCCCGAAATCGATCCCTACCTGTTTTCGTTTTCCGAATCCGCTCTGCCCGAGACCTTCAGCGTGAAGGGCGTGGATAATCGGACTTCGTTCGCGCTGCCGTCGCTCGGTTTCGGCAACAAAGCCCTCGACGGCGTGGACATCGCCACGCCGCTTTCGGCGGATAAATATATAGGTACGACCGTGCCGGCGGGTCAGCCCATCGAGCTGCCCTCGCTCGACGAGCAGGACTATCTGGCTTTCACCGTAGATGAAATTCCCGACGACATCGGCGCCGTCCGCCGGCTCTGGTTCCGCGGTCCGGGGTTCGGTACGCTGATCCGCATGCATTTCACGCTCGGCGCGCTGGCCGAAGCGGTCGACGGAGGCCGCGTGTCGTTCGAACTGACGCTTCCGTCCACGTACGGTCTGCAACTCGTCGACACCTACGGCGGCACGGCCTCCGTCAGCGGAGGGACGCTTCGCGTGGAGGACTATCCGCTGACGGACGGCAGCGTGAGTTTCGTTTTCTATCTCATCGACCGCACCGTGGACGAGGCGATTTCGGCGGACCGGACGCTCGACATCCGCGACGAAATCCGCTATAAGTTCAGCTATTCGGGTACCTCCAACGGAAACCGCGTTCCTGCGGGCGACGAACCGCTGTTCTCGCTCGAAATCATTCCCGTGGTCGCCGATGCCGAGGTCGTTACGAATCGGATCGTCTCCGAACCGACGACTACCGACTTCGATGTGCCGATCGAGGTCGAGGGGCTCGACGCCGTTACGCGCGTGGATTATGTGGCCTTTACGGACGATGCGTCGAATGTGCTCGTTCTCAATGCTTCGCACTCCGATATTCCGCTTCGGAGCGATGTGCGCGTATGCATCTATTTCCCCGAGACCTATGTATTCGCTCCGGGCGTCGAGGGGCTCGACGGTCATGTGATGACCACTACGCTCGAACGTCTTGCCTCGGCCGGCGGAGTGAGCCTTCCGCTCGAAGGCATCCGCTTCGAGGGCGACGAAGCCGTCGTGCGCAACGGCGTGCTCAGGGCCGAGCGGACGATCGAGGCGGTCGTCATGCCCGATTTCCCTTCCGGAACCTATCGGTTGTCGGAGATCGGAACGGCCGACGAGGTGCAGGTCGATTTCTCGATGCGCGATACCGAACTCAAGATCGACCCCGAGCGGTGCGAAATGACGGTGGGCTTCACGGAGCCGATCGACATCGTGCAGGAGATCGACGAAACGTTCGACGTCCCGGCCGAGGTCGCCGCCATCTCCTTCGCCGCGGTGTGCGACGGGGACACGGGCGAAACGGCGACGGTCGCAGTCAGCCTCGAAATCGAGGATCTGACGGTAGACGAGCTCTACTTCGACGATATAGACATCATGCTGCCTCCGTTCCTCGAAGTCGACCATCCGGATTACGATGCGGAGACCCACACGGTGCATGTCGACCGCGTGAAATACGAAGGCCGCCGGACGACGATCGCCCGCATTCCGGTGGCGGGCGTGAAGGATGTGCCTGTGAGCGGGAATGCCGACGGCAAGACGGCCGCTCTTGCGGGCGAGGTGCGCATCAAAGCTGCGGTCAATGTACCCGACGGCACCGACATGGACGGTGTCGCCTCCGAAACGATCACGCTTCTGCCGGAGGTGTCGCTGCCGACGCTCGAAATCACCCATGTAACCGGTACGGTCGATCTCGATCTGAAGAAATACCTCGAACCGACCGCGATCGATCTGAGCGACATCCGCGAATCGCTCGGCGAACAGAATATCGAGATCAATCTGGTGGCGCCTCAGATCGCTCTTGCGGTGAGCAACCCCGTGGGGATCGTCATGGTAGGCGACATCGTGATGCAACCCTATGATTTCTCAGACCGGAAGCTCGACCCGATCGTCGTGCGGGATGTACGTGTCGAAGCTGCCGAGGGAGACGATCCGCGGATCACGCGCCTCTATATCACCGATGCCGAGGCGGCTCCCGAGGGCTACACGTTGTGTCGTGTCGAGGATCTGTCGAATCTGGTGAAGATCATTCCTTCGAAGATCGACGTCGAATTCGATCTTCATGTGGACGATGCCGAGGAACAGAGTTTCGCCGTAACGGGCGAAGATTATCCGTTCGACGTCGACTATTCGATCCGGATTCCGCTGGAATTCAGAGATGGAGCTTCCGTCGACTATACCGATACGGAGGATGTGGACGATACGTTCGAGGACATCGGCGATTACGACATCACAGCCGAAGACATCCTCATCGAACTCAACGCGCGCTCGACGCTGCCGCTCACGCTTCGCCTCTCCGCGGAGTTCCTCGATGCGGACGGCGGACGGCTCGACGACATCGAGGCTGCGGTGGACGGTGAGGTCGAGGGATACGATCCCGCCTCGGAGCTCGAATACCGCGAATCGCAGATCCATATCCGCATGAATATCGAGAAGGGCGAGATCCAGCGTCTGCAAAAGGTGGCGAAGATCCGTTATCGTTTCACCGGCGAGGCCGTGGGGGCCGGAGCGGCTCTGAAGCCCGACCAGTATCTCTCGGCCGACATGAAACTGATTCTCAAGAAAGGCATTACGTTCGACCTCGACGAACTGATGTCGAACTCGGATGACGACGAATAACCAAGCAATCCCAACGGACAATCACATGAAACGTTTTCTGATATATACGATCATCGCTGCGGCGGCCGTCTGTGCGGCTTCTACGCGCGTACAGGCCCAGATGAAAAGTTCCTATTTCATGGAAGGTTCCATTCCGAGGCTCGACATGAATGCCGCCTTCGTGCCCCAGAGGGGGTATGTCAATATTCCCGTGGTCGGCAATCTGGGGTTCGGACTGAACTCGAATTACCTTTCGGTGAAGAATTTCCTCTATCCCAACCCGGAAGGTTCGGGGCTCGTAACCTTCATGCACGGATCGGTCGATGCGTCGGACTTCCTGTCCCGCATGCGCAACCGCAACCATCTGAACTTTTCGGTGCGGGACAACATCTTCGGGTTCGGCGCTTTCGCAAAGCGTTATTTTTGGTCGTTCGGCCTCAATCTGCGGTCAGAGACTTCGATGACGATCCCCAAGGAGTTTTTCGAAATGGCCAAGCGGTTCAATGAGGGGACCTACGATCTCGGCGGGTTCAATCTCGAAAGCGACAATTACCTCGAATTTGCCGTAGGCTTCGCCTTCCCGGTCCGCATCCTCGAAAAACGGGTCGATGTCGGATTCCGCGCCAAGGGGCTGCTGGGAGCGGCACATGCCTCGATGAACATAGAGAGCATGCGTGCGAGCATCGACGGCACGGAGTGGAGAGCCGATATGCAGGGTACCTTTACGGGCAATATCACGGCGATGGATTTTTCGCGCCTGCACGGGCAGATGAATCTCGCGGAAGTTTTCGATCCGGAAAACCGGGAGTTTTCGATGAAGCGTATCGGGAGCTGGGGCCTTGCGTTCGATCTGGGTGCCGAGACCCGTTTTCTGGACGACCGGCTGAAAGTGTCGCTGGGCGTCAACGACATCGGATTCGTCTCGTGGAGCAAGAAAAGCGCCGTTACGGGTACTTTCGACAATCTGTCCGTATCCTACCGCGGTTATAATTTCGATGCCAAGAAAGGCGAGGACGATATTTACTTCGACAGCCCGGACAGCGTGATGGTTACGATCGGCACTCCGAAGGCCTCCACCCGCATGCTGACGGCGACGCTCAACGTGGGCGCCGAGTACAACATCCTGCACGAAGCCATCGGTTTCGGTCTTCTCTCCCAGACCCGCTTCTACAGCGACTACACCTCCACCGAGCTGACCGTATCGGCCAATTTCCGGCCTTCTCGCTGGTTTACGGGTACGCTCAGCCACACGCTCGTGCAGAACCGGCTGGGCGTTTTCGGCGTCGCGTTGAACGTGCATCCTTCGTGGATCAACCTCTTCTTGGGGATGGACTACGTGGGATTGCGTTATGCGAAGAGCCGCGATTCGTCGCTGATGCTGCCGCTCGGCATGAAATCCCTGAATTTCTACTTCGGTCTTGCCGTCCCGCTGTCGAAACCCAAGGCGTGCGGTAGATTCCCCGATCGGACCAAACGCTGCCGGTAGCCGTCGGCCGGGCCGCAGGACCGCGATCGCCGGGAGGATGCACCCTCGAAAAAACGATCCGGCAGCCTCCGGTACGGGGACGACCGGATGAAGTATGGGAAAATCGGGTATCCCGACCGATTTCTGCTTGAGATTCGGGGCTGTCCGACAAATCTTGGACAGCCCTTTTTTATTCGTACTGTCATACGGGAGTTTTCCCGAACGGGCGATTTTCGAAGGGTTTATAAAACTTGTTAGACAGCCCCACTTCCGATGATTTCGAGGAGCCACGGAAACTCGTGCAGCGGGGGATAGAACGTGCGGACGGTCTTTGTCGCAGAACCCGGGGCGGCGGTCCGTGCCTGTGCGGATCGGCGCTATACGCGGAGCGGCCGGGCGATGCGTTCGATTTCGTGCCGGGAGGATGCCGCGGTTCTCCGTGCCGTGCGGGTGCCGGCCTGTGCGTTCGTGCGCCGGCGAGAGCTTCGTGCGATCCGACATGCGGCGGTCGGCGGCGGTTCGTCGCGAGCGATTCGGGCGACAGAAGGTGTCGTCTGCCTGTTTCCATCGGGGGGGGGAGAAACACTGTCCGCGGTTGTCCGTTTCCGCATTTCTTTTCGTGCGCGGGTCTCCGGACCGAACTCGGAACACGCTCCTCGCAATTTCGAAAAATTCACCGGGAACTGGAAAATTCGGAAGCGAAGAATTGCATATTGCAGAATTTTCGTTACATTTGCACTCCCGATTCCCGTATTTTCGACATACGGTATGCCCGGATGGCGGAATCGGTAGACGCGTTGGTCTCAAACACCAATGACAGCAATGTCGTGCCGGTTCGACCCCGGCTCCGGGTACTTTTGAAAAATCCCAAATGATTTATAAACAATCATTTGGGATTTTTATTTTACTCGTTATGTCCGCATTTTGTCCGCATTTTCTGTGAAGTCGAATAAATAAATGAATTTTATCAAATTATTTTTCAATACATAGCTTTTAATAGGGTCAGAAGTCACACTTCTTTGTTGAATGCAGGGATTTATGCCTCACGAATAGAATTGAATGCTCAATTTTAATCAATTTACCTGTTTATCTGTATCTTTGTAAAGCAAACAGTCAATAAGGCAAATGGGAATAGCGAACTTTATAAAAAATATAGGCCGGTATAAAACAACGGTCTCTACTGCTATGCCAAATATAGATTCTGCGGATTATCCTGCGGAGTATGCCAGAACTATAGCATTTAACAAGGCATTCAAGGACTTGCTATCCCAAGACAAATTTATAGCCCGAAGCGATTACAAGCATCTTGTTGAACAATACCGAGATTTATCACAATCTTACGCAACACTCGTACAATCGAATATACTGAACGAGTATGTCGCCAAGCACAATCTCGATATCGAAACTATAAACTACTTCCGAACGATATTCGACGAAATTGCAGACCTCGCAGCAGAATCGCCGATGATTCGCAAACACAACGATGCGTATGTTGAGCATCATATCGAATCGGAGAAAACCTATCTCAATAATATCCTCAAAGCGTGCGATCCGGCCATATCGCTCGATAGAGAGCAACGCGAAGTGGTGCTTTCAGAAGAGGATCATACGCTGGTAATCGCAGGAGCAGGAGCTGGTAAAACGACCACGGTCGCGGCCAAAGTGCGATATCTCGTAGAAAAACGAGGTATCGATCCGGCTCAGATTTTGGTTATCTCCTTTACCAATAAGGCTGTTGAAGAACTTCGCGGACGTATCAACGGCAATCTGGGCATACCGTGCCCAATCAGTACATTCCACTCCGTCGGCTATACGATTTTGCAACAAGGTGAGGAAGAGCGTAAAAAGATCGTCGAGGGCGGGTATATGTACACGGTTATCAACAACTATCTGAAATCGTCCGTGTTACGCAATCCTGAGGTAGTGGACAAATTGATTCTCTTCTTCGGCTCCTATTTCACCGCCCCTTACGAAGGAGAAAAGCTCAATGAATATTTCCAGTTCGTCGCCAAAACGGACTGCTCGACCCTGAAAGGCAATCTACACGAATACATTCAACGTATCGTCGATCGCAAGACTTTGAAAACGCAGACGTTGAATAACGAGGTTTTACGGTCAATGGAAGAGGTGCGGATCGCCAACTTCCTATATATGTATCAGATAGAATACGAGTATGAACCGATATACCAATATCCTATTCTCGATGCGAACAAGCCCTATACACCCGACTTCCGCATAAGGCAAGGCAATAAGATTTCATATATCGAACATTTCGGGATAACCGAAGACCACAAAAGCGACCGCTATACACAAGAGGAGTTGGAGAAGTATATCTCCCGGATCAACGACAAAAAGGAGTTGCATCGGAAGCATAAAACCGATTTGATATATACCTACTCGCAATACGCCGATGGACGGGACTATCTGCTTCATTTGCGAGAGCTGCTCGTTGCGCATGGGTACGAGCTGAGCAAACGTCCGACGGAAGAGGTCTACAAAAAATTGGTCGAGACAGAAGAGAGCAAATACATCACGCGCTTGACTTTTCTGCTCTGTACCTTTATCAACAACTTCAAGACACAAGGCTACGGATTCGAGAAGTTCGCAGAGTTCAAGGCTGCGAATAAAAACGTCCGAACCAAATTATTTCTCGACATCTGCAAAGTTTGCTACTATGAATACCAAAAAGTATTGGCGGAGCAGCATTGCATCGATTTTCAGGACATGATTAACGAGTCGGCCGAGTTGATTCGCCAAAAGCGTATCGACAAGGAGCAGCTCGATTACAAATATATCATCGTAGACGAGTATCAGGATATTTCGCGGCAACGTTATAATCTTATCAAAGAATTGTCGCAGTTGTGCAACGCCAAAATCATGGCTGTAGGCGACGACTGGCAGTCCATCTATGCGTTCAGCGGTTCCATCCTCCCGTTGTTTACCCGATTCTGCGAAGCCGTCGGTTATGGGCAGGAGTTGAAAATCACCCGCACCTACCGCAATGCGCAGGAGATAATCGACATTGCCGGAACATTCGTGCAGAAAAATTCGGCGCAAATCAAAAAGGAGCTCATCTCTCCGAAGCGAATCACCAATCCGGTTATCATCTATCCGTATTCCGAAACTTTCGACAAGGGGAAAGAACGGCCGGAAGGTGGCAAGTACCACTATTTGGGAATCGCCGTAAACAAAGCCATCGAAGAGATATTGGAGTATAATGCAGCCGAAAGAAAACCCCGTGTCGCATCTATTCTCCTGATAGGTCGCTACGGATTCGATGCCCGGAATCTCTGCTATTCCAAACAATTCAACTACGACGAAAAAACAGGGAGAGTTTACTCTGTAAAATACGGGAACAAAATCAAATTCCAATTTTTGACTGCCCACAGCTCGAAAGGATTGAGTGCCGATAACGTAATTATCATTAACGCAAAGGATGAAATCTACGGCTTTCCGTCGAAAGTAGACGACGATCCGGTGCTGAACTTGGTCGTATCGAACGATACCTCGTATAACTACGCCGAAGAGCGACGGTTGTTTTATGTGGCACTTACCCGAACCAAAAACCGGGTGTTCATTGTTACTCCCGAAAAACGCCCCTCGGAATTTATCAAGGAGTTGTTGAGCGATCCGAAAAGTTATCCCAATGTTACGCTGCAAGGAGAGTTGAAAACCGATCTATCCATCTCGAACATCGTAAAAGATCGCTGTCCTATCTGTGGCTATCCGATGCAACTGCGGTGGAACAAGAATTATGGACTGCGACTGTGGATTTGCACCAACGATCAGGAAATCTGTGGCTTTATGACTAACGACAAGCGCGGCGGTGAACTCTCCATTCAAAAATGCGATTGGTGCAAAGACGGGTATTTGGTCGTAAAGAAAGGGCGAACGGAATATATTTTAGGGTGTACGAATTATAAACCGGATAAAGTCAGGATGCGGTCGGCTGCTCAGTCAGGAACATTATCGTGCATGGAGAAAGGATGACTTCGGCGTGGAAGATCTGTCGAAAGATAAACCTGCTTATTTCCGTATACCTGAATCTTCCACTGCGAATCCGCAAGCCCCCGAAATGATTCCAGTGAAAACGAACACCACGAGAAAAAGTGCTGCGGTACACACGATCGGTCATTCGGAACGGATGATCGAGAAAGACGGGTTCAAAGTGATTGTAGATACGAATGGCAGTTTGCTTACCGATATGGATTTGCTTGTTAGGTTGAAAGCTTTAAGACAAACTCTTGCGCAAGAAGAGAATCTTCCGGCATATTGTGTTCTTACGAATGATGTTTTATCGCGATTAGCAACCGATAAACCGACAACGCGCGAAGAATTCGTTGAAATAAAAGGCATTGGGGAACAGCGTTATAAACGATTCGGCGAACGATTCATTGCTGAAATCAAGAAACATATCGAATCGTAAATAAAGAAACAGCGTTGCAACGACTCGCAACGCTGTTTCTTCCACAAGATCATATCTTACAAATCGTCCATTGCCGCCGAACGGACTGTATCCGTATTTATCTTATCGTAGTATTTGAGTAAAACGAAACACTGTCCGAAATCACCTTTCTGCAAAGATAATTGGATGTCCCCTTTCGAGGTTTCAAATGTTGTGTACCACGTACACCGGTCCATCATCAATTCATGCAGTTTCTCATTATTCGTTTTTGGGGTAATTCTTCCTTGAAATTGTTCTACAACATCTGCCGGTTCGCCGTATTTTTGAGTTAGCATGGATTTAAGGTGGTCGTAATCGCTTTCGAGAGAACTCCAATCGTCGTGAGAGGGAAATATCACACCGATTGTACTAACTACATTTACAGCTTTCAGCGTGGACACGCCGACCGTACAACTTTTGAAACCAGCGAAATCGCCTTGCAGGATAGCTGTGCCATCTTGCGTTCCAAGATATGAAAATCCAGCGGTTTTCATTTTCGACACATATTCGTTGAGTGTTCCATTGATAGGTACTCCTTTGAAGGATAGATGCTCCGATTTGTCTTGCGCCGATGAAATAAGAATTGTGTTTGCAAAAAGCAATAAAGAGATTAAACGTTTCATGATAAGATTGGTTGTGTCGTTTTTATTTTGTAAATAAACCATCTAATGCGCGCTTTATCGCTTGACGAATATCATCCGCTTCGGTCGAACCCTGTCCCTCTGCGGTGCAGGAGCAGAATATTTCGTGCGTATACGCCGATATGAATTGAATCGTTACCTCTATCGTGTATCCCAGTCCTCGATTTCGTCTGCCGCTTTCGCCATAGTTTACAATCAACGTTTCCTTTGCTAATTCGGGATTCAGTTCGGGTAATATTACATATCCCTTTTGAATTAGCATTCCCGCAATGACATCGCTGGGATTGACGCTTCTTGTGGTTGATGAACTGGATATATAATATTGTCCGCCAAAGGTGCTGCTCGTGCTGGAAATCAATTCTTCTGTCGGTGAAACATAGACATACTTGAATGTTTCTATCGGAGCATTTTTTACGATTACCGGAGTTCTGAGCGGAGCACAAGCATTCATCAATAAAACGAGGCAAATAGCTGAAGCTAATTTTTTAAGGGTATTCATATGTAGCCTGTTGCGGTTCTCCAGCTCCACAAGAACCTTTTATAAAACACGAAGCGTGGAACTGCGATGCCACGTTCTAAGTCGGAGGTCGTAGGAATAACCTTTATTCAGAGATGTGGTAACAGCAGCCCACGCTATACGCGTGAGAACCATTACGCCTTTCTCTCTGAATAGTCTTGAATTTCCTACGTTCCCGACTTCGAGATAAGCATAACGCTTCTTTTCAATATGTTTGGAAAGAGTTTCCTCTATCCCCAACAAAAATAATGAAAAACTTCGGGAATCAGATATTTCCACTCAAGTTTTTAATCAATTCTATAAACTCTACAGTTTCAATTCCTTTCCGCTATGCTCCGATTGAATGTAATGTTGTAGTTTTATTGTTTGCTCTCTGAACCACCTGATGATAGGCATCCCGTCTATTCTGAGCGTGAATTTGCGGCTGTTTGTTTCGTCGGGTACAATCCGTGCGATTACATTCTCGGTTTTGAATCGCCTTCGGTGTGTTTTGGAATAGAGCACACCGCTGTATTTGAGAGGTTTACCCTTGATAAGCGTTTCTGTCTGCTCGTCGTTGAATCCGACCCTGCGGCAAAGTTCGTCCATGCGCAGCATTTCGCGGAAACGAGGGAACCATGCCAGTGCCTTGCGAACGACCGATTGAAGAAAAGATAAATCCTTTTCATACTGTTTCTTTATGTTCGCAGCCTCGGTTAAGTGTCGTGCCTGCATGGACATCAGTTCTCTGCTATGGTCGTTCTGCATGGTTGAAATTTTTGTTTGTAAAGTTTCGATCGCTTCGTCGCGTGCGGCGACCTCTTGCCGCAATGCTCCGATTTCCTGCTCCTGCCGCTTGACTTTCGAAGTTCCGATCATCGACACGATACCGTCGAGAATGGTCGTGCCGACCTCGGCCGCAGAGTTTTTTAACCGCTCGGTTTTCAGCTCCCCTTTTACTGCGTTCAGTTCGGCTGTGGTTCGATGTAGTTCTGCGCGTGCCGTCTGTTCCTGCTTCGTAGCATATTCGACAGCTTTGCGCTTCTCCTCCTCGATGTGGAGCAGTTCGCCGATATTGTCCTGCAAATTCTGCTGTCGGGCTATGGCATTGCGATAGAACTCCTGTGTCGTGACGTGTCGGGCTTTCGAGCCGTCAATACCTCTTTGCAAGCCGTATTTGGCCATTGCTATGGCATAGGTATCTTGGTACTCTTTCAGCTTGACACGCGACATTACGTCATCGGCACACAACCGAGGCCGTGCAGCAGATTTCGTGCGGTATCTCCGCTTGTTAGGTTCGTCGGTCTTCTTCTCGCGGATTTTGCGACGTTCGCCCGTAACGATAGGGACGACCGCCGCGTGGATATGCGACGTCGCTTCGTCCATGTGCAATACAGCCGAAACGACGTTTTCGGCTCCGAACGTTCGCCGCAGCCACTCGAGGTTATCGGCACACCATGCTTTCAAGCGTCCCTCTTGGACGATGTGTTGCATATCCTCCTGCGTGCCGGTCAGCATGACGCGGATTACCCGCACTTGATTCGTCCCGATTTTACGGGTAGGTCCGGCATGTTCGAGCCGATGGTTGATCGCCTCCGTTCGGTCGGCGACGCCCTCCGGAAATCCGACGAGTTCCTCGTTCAGATAGGTCAGCTCCGGCACGGCGTTCGGCGGCATCTTGGTACGTGCGATATGGGCGGTCATCGGTACTTCGTTGTCCGGCGACTTATCCAAATGCAATACGACATATCCCATGATTCAGTAATAATTTTGCGGTTGATGATTTCGGTTGTCGGGTTTTCGACCGCATGAGCGGTCGGCGGACGGAACGGTCGCACGGGGTTTCCAAAGGGTCGCCCTTTGGCCTATTGGGGCTTTTTCAGCGTCGGCGTGCCGATGCGTTGAGAAAAAGCCCTAATAGGCTATGGCTTTTCTGTGAAGGAAAAGCCGCGGACGCGGAGCGGCCGAATGGTGGGCGACGTTAAAACTTACAGCTGCGCGACCGCCGGTACTCTTTCACGGAACGACGGCTTCGCAGGTAGTCATTCAAGTCGTTGTGCGGCCGATAGTGAACGGACTGGTCGGAGAGGTTGCGGCATGCCTCTTTCAATTCGGCGGTCGCCTTTCGCCCCGCCTCGTCGTGGTCGAGGTAGGTATAGACCTGTTCGTGCGACGCGATGAACGGAACGGCTTTGACAAGATTCGTTACCGAGTTCAGCACGGCGATATTGTACGGTGGGGTCGGGCTGCGTTTAAGCGTTAGAAATGAAAGGTAGTCCATAAATCCCTCGAAAACGAGGCAAGAGGGATAATCCCCACGTCGGGTCGTCGGGTCTTTCGACGTGCAACCTTTGAAATAGCGGCTGCGCAGTTCCCAACCTCCGACATCGTTGCGGAATCCGACGGCGAAATAGGATTTGTCCGCCACAAGATAATCAACCTCCGAACAATGTACCCGCGCTGTATCAAGGTCGATACCTCGTTCCGCAAGGTAGTCAAGCAATGCGGAATTTTCCAGCAGCCGCACTTTCTCAACGATAATTGAGGGTGGACGCTGCGGGGCAGGATTCTTTCCGATGAACCGACGCTGCGGAGCGAGAGCAAAGCAATTTTGAATTGCTCTGACGAGCCGCGAGGAGGAAAAGCCCGAAGGGCTTAAAGAAGAAACGGACATCCCGTCGATGTGTCGTTCCAGCCGCTGTATGGCCTCCCCTGCATCGCACAGCTCCATGCGCATCACGAGGTCGATAATCGAACCGCCCTCGCCCAGTCCGAAGTCATACCATAAGTTCTGCTCGTAGTCCACTTTGAAGCTCGGCGTATGTTCTTCACGCAACGGTGAAAGATAAAGGCCGTATCGCGGATTATCTTTGGTCGGGTACAAACCCCGTTCGGCGAGGTAATAACGAATCGAAATCTGTTTTATATGTCGTATGTCAGCCATCTTTTCTGTAAGTTTGTTGAAAAATTGTTACAATGCTCAGTGAAATAAAAAGTTATACGTCTTACATCTTTCTTACACTCGATTTCAGCCGTTAGAGTGTAAGTATTTGTTGGACGTTGTAAGAGTTTTTGTAGGATACGTAAGTCTTTAAGAATAAAAAGCCTATATTTCTATCCTTACATTCTTACATACTACATGATCGAATCGCACCGTAGCAGTTCATAGAGCAGTTCACGTGCGACCGTATAGACCCTTGCCGTCTTGCTTTCCTGCTTCGTTATTTCACCGTTGTAAGTAATCGTGTAACGCTGGTAATAGGTTGGCCGTGCAGGCACAAGTCGCCAATTCTCCGAGAGAATCCGTCGCACGGTCGGATGATCCGAACGGATACCGCGTACCTCCAGCATATTCACCATGTCGCTCACGTCGAAACGATACTCCGCAAGAGCCTCGGCCTCCATAATATCGCGGATAATCGACAACATCTCCGCCTCGGTTTTACTGCGGTTGTAGTGGATGATCCGGCGCAACGCATCGGTCGCCAGCAAGCGCGGAGAGAACCACATGCGGCTCTCTTCGCGGGTAGACAGTTTACGATGAAGCAGAAAGAACAGAAAACCCGGCAATTCATGCCGCATATCGGAGAGCAGATTTTGGTTGTCATGCGTTAAAGGCGGCACACGTCGCACCCAATAACGAGTTTCTCCAGCTTCGATCAAAACGGGATTGCGCTCATTGTTGGAGCACAATACGAACTTGCCGAAAAACTCCACCTCCCGACGGTCGCGCCCTTTTGCCTCGGCCTTATAGCTTCGTGCGGTAGATAGGTTCTTAATCCGCTCGGAATCCTCGCGGCGGTTCAGCAACACTTCGTCCACACAGACCAGCAGCTTACCCGTCCAGTCGTCGTTGAACTGCGAACGGAAATCCTCGTTGGTGTTGAATGTTACGTTACCCTCGAAGAGCAGTTTCAGGAAATTGAGAAAGGTGGTCTTTCCCGTGTTACGTTCGCTCGACACCAGCAGTACGATCGGCAGACGTTGCAACGGACGCAGGTAGAGCAGTTGCAAATAATCCAAGCCCAATTCGATCTGTTCACCGAAGATATGCCCGAGAAAATCCCGGTTATGCGGAAACTCGCCCTCGGCGGGCACGGTCGAAATCGGTTCGTAACGATTCAGAAAACCGTGAATCTCCCGATGATAATCCGTATGGCTTGGAATGGTGCAGAATCCGTCGTACTTCGGCACTTGTGCAAGATAGTCCTTGCCGTAATCCTGCCGCAGCGTCTCAACATTCCACGGAATCAGTGTTTCGACGCTCCGGCCGTTACTCAACGGCATCAGTACACGTTTGAGGATCGTCGTACCTACACGCAAGTAGGGAACCCACTCCGTTTCATCTCTACCTTTCATCGCGGCCTCCTTTCTTTCCAGTGCGTATTGCCTCGACATCCGCGCGTCTGTAACGCTTCCGTCCGCCGAACGGATAGGATTTGACATACCCGGTCTTCTCCCAGCACCAAAGTGTCGAAGAGTCGATCTTTAGAAGTGCCAATACCTCCTTGCGCGAGAGGAACTCTTCTGTCGTCTGTTCTTGTGCAACAGGCCTTGCGCCTTTTGCCGCTTCGTTGAAAATCGCTCTCAAATCGTCGAGCGTCACCGTCACGCTGACGTTTGCCCCCGACTCCAATAAATCCCTTAAATTCATAATTGAAATTTTTAGGTTAAACATGGATTTGCGGTTTCCGTCCAATCGGAACCGGGGCAAATAAAAAGGGAGATTCCTCGGAGAACAAAAACACTCGTCATCTCCTCGCAATCTCCCGTAAATATCTTATTCAGGTGATTTTCAACCGTCGTGTTCGGCCATATATTTCGGAATATCCGCTATGTTGGGAATGATAAATTGCCGTGTCTGCGGGGAGTAGAGTTTCCCTTTGATGTAGGAACCCTCCAAATCGGCAAGCGGAGCAAATGCGGATTTCAGCCATGGCACGACCTCCTGTTTCGGTCGTCCGAAATAGTGTGCCATGTTCCATCCGAAATGGAATAGATCGGCATTTTTCAACTTTTGCGGACGGATAGGAGCAAGTTCTGTCGAGCCGGATTCCTGCAACGCATAATACTCGATGTAGCGATCGAGCCGCACAAGTTCATCGGAAGTGATGTAGGGACCTACCTCTCTATGCGCATAACGTCGGAACAGTTCGATCTGTTCTTTCTGCCGTTCGAAAAATCGTTTGTCTACCTCCTGCTTGATTTGCTCAATGTCCATATCCGAAACATGATCGGCAGGTTCTGTAATTTTTGCTTCGACGGCAGGGGCATTCTTTCGGGTAATTTTCGGGAGAATCTTGTCAACAACGAAATCCGCCACGCTGGAAAATGCCGCCATGACGGTCAGATAGAATATCGCGCAGACACCCATTACGATTATGAAAACGAGATTCGCCGTACCCGTATCCGCGCCTTTCGCCAAGATCACGAACCGCGCGATCATAGACACGAGCAATCCGACGACAACGACTATCGCCAGCAGAATTGCATAACTGTTGATCTTGCGGAAATCCATTGCATTATTTCAGTAGTTTCCGCTCCTCGCTGCTTTCCAACACCTGCATTTGCTGAATGGCGATCCGGTTGAGTTTTACGAGCCGTTCGCCCTGAGGCATCTTCTGGTCGATGAATACGGCATTGAGGTTTTCCATATTGGACAGACAGATTAGTTCGTTGATGGTTGCATAATCCCGGATATTGCCTTTCAAGTCGGGATTCTGCTCGCGCCACGTCTTTGCAGTCATGCCGAACATGGCCACGTTCAACACGTCGGCTTCGTTGGCATAGATGATGCTCGCTTGTTTCGCGGTCACTTCGGCCGGAATCAGGTTTTGTTTGATCGCGTCGGTATGGATGCGGTAGTTGATTTTGGACAGCTCGCGTTTGGCACTCCAGCCGAGTTGTTTCTGTTCCTCTTCTTTCAGCCGCTGGAACTCTTTGACGATATACAACTCGAATTCTACGGAAATCCAGCTCGCAAACTTGAACGCAATATCCTTGTGGGCATAGGTTCCTCCGTAACGCCCCGATTTGGAAACGATGCCGATTGCGTTCGTCGTATTGATCCACTTTTGCGAAGACAAGGTAAAGGCATTCAGTCCGGCCTCCTTTCTAAACCCCTCGAATTCGAGGGGTTTGAAATCCGGGTTATACAGGCTTTCCCAGATTCCGAGATATTCGATCGTATTCCGATTGCGCAACCAGTTGCCGATCACCGCATTCGGGTCGTCGCTCTTGTATCGCGCGATGTCCGTCAGACAAATATAATCGTTCGCATTAACCGATATGATCGTAACACTTGTATCCTTTACCGTAATCTTCGCCATATTCGTATTGTTTTCTTAACAGCAAATATACTATAACAATTTGATTGGTAGAAATTACCGAGCGATTTATCGCTATTCGAGGTACCCGATCATTTCACGTTTCATGTCATCGTCGATATTTCGGTAACGGGCGAAAGCGCGGCTTCCCTCCTTATGACCGCTCAATACTCCGACCATGTTCGGGTCTTTGACCTTTTTATAAATATTGCCAATGAACGTGCGACGTGCCATGTGCGACGATGCCACCTCGTATATCGGTTTCTGCACCTCCTGTCGTGTCCGTTGGTCGAGCACGGTAACGGTGCGATCCAGTCCGGCAAGTCGGAAAGCCTCCTTGATTTTACGGTTGTAGTGTTGTTCCGTTGAGAAAGGGAAAAGGCTTTCGCGTCCCTCCTCGCGGTATTTGTCAATCAGGGCAACAGCTGTTTTGCTCAACGGTACGCGGACGGTTACCGGTCGATCCTCCTTTGTTTTTCTTTGGATATACTCGATGGCGTCACCGATGATATTTCGGTAAGTCATTTTGAACAAGTCGCTGACACGGCATCCGATAAAGCAATGAAAGATGAAAATATCCCGTTGCGTTTCTACCTCTTTATTGCCAGACAAATCGGCTTCGAGCAGTTGCGTCCGCTCTTCATTGGTTATGTAAATGGGCGTTCCGTACACGATTTCACCGATGGTGAAATGCTTGAAAGGATTGTTCGTCGTGTGGCCGTTGTCGATCGCCCACAGAACAAACGCTCGAAAACGGGTAAGCAGGTCGGCAACCGTATTCAGCCCTCGCAGTTTAGGCAACCCTTTCGGAACTTCGTTACCTTCCTCGTCCAGTACGGGAGGTCGCTTGCGCTTCGGGGTTTTGACTGCGACCTTTGCCGAATAGGGATATTGTTCGTATATCTGCGGATAGTGCAGGAATGCCGATCGTTCATCGAGTAAGAAATTCTCGATTCGGCGCAGCAATTCCGGTGTAAGCGTCATGAACGAAAGCGAAAATCCGCGGCTTTCCTCTGCTCGCATGTATAGCTCGAACCGATGCAGGCAACGCACCAACACTCGAAAGTTCTTCACCCTATTTTCGGACAGTTTGTGCGAGGTAAGATAAATTTCTATCACGTCGAAAAAGGTGTTTTCATGCTCCTTTTTCGCTTTCGTCGGCTTATGGAACCGCTTGACGACACCTTGCATGTATTCGCGCGTGATGACGGACTTATCGGTTGCCGTGTTAATCTCCTGCTCCAACAGGTCGGTCAATGCTTTCAGTCGGGAACGCTTTGCCAAAAGCAGTTCGCGTTCTTCGCCTTGAATCAGCGGAATATTGATGTCATTCTTCTTGCCCCAGCGTTTGCGGTCAATCATATCCCGGAGCCGATACGCAAACGGACATCGCGCGAAACATAAAGCCGCAGATTGATTTCCGATTCTCCTGCGCTGTTGGTCGTCCTGCCGATGTAGTAGTTCGTCTGTGCCATACCTCGAATTTCTTTGTTTCAAAGGTATGTAAATTCATGGATATGCACAACTTTCTGTGTCCGCAATTTGTCCGCATTTTCATAAAACCGTAAAAAATACATTCACATCAATTCAAACAAATTCAATCGTTATATATTGATATATAAATTATTATCGTTTATTTGTGATTTGGCGGATTTGTGCGGTTTTTGACTTTTCAATACCGGCTCCGGGTACTAATAAAAAAACCTCAAATGATTTACATACAATTATTTGAGGTTTTTGTTTTGCCTGTCGTATCCGCAATTTTTCCGCATTTTTGGCAAAGTCGAAAAAAATGCTTATATTCTTAGATTCTCAACAGTTTGACACACGATACTTCAGATATATTTACGTACCCCATGGAAAAGCGACAAACCGAACAGCTTCGGCACGCTCTAACACGGCAACGCGCTTACACTTCATTTCACTCGACGCCCCATCTATTATAGCTTTCACCTTGTCGGCGGCGGTACCAGCGATCGCGGCCTCCTTCTCCACATTCACGGGCAGCGTTACGCCCACTTCGTTGCGGGCTCGTTCTCACCGGCCTTATAGAGTCAGGGAAAGGATTTGCCAGTAACGAAACAGACTTTTTTCGCTTAGCCGTGCACTATGAATTCAAATTTTACGCGGTTGCGTCGGATTCTCACCGCCTCGGAAGCGGAATGTTCGGTATTGCCGTCCGTACCGTAACTCGTTACACACGGGAACATCCGGACGAACTCGACGACAACGAGCAGCCGTTGCAGTTCCCACGACTATTACCGATCCACGGAGAGAAGAACATGTCCTCACCCGTAACGAAACGTATGATTCGCCATCGCAATTTATCATGCCGACGGAACCTCCCGCCGCCACGACAGCAACGGTACGAGCAGGAAAACGAAAAAGATTGTTGATTATTTATTCATAGGATTGAATGTTACCCACAGGGCAATACCTTCCCCGCACGAACGTATGGATGATTCGGCAAGATCAACTACTCCGACAGAGAGCTTCAGAACATGTTTTTCGAGGGGGGGGGAATCTGCGGACCTTCGTTCGACGCCGATTGTACGGAGTCAGACGGCACAGAACCTTCGAACAAGAGAATAACGACACTTCATACCCTCGCACGAGGGGAGGATGGAAAACCGAAATCGCATCCCAATAGCATCTGCAAGATTATTTCTCTCGCAACGTTAATATGAGAGAACAGGATTCAAAAATTACAAGTCTATTTTTCGATGCAAAAAAAATGTAATATTTTTCTTACTGCCTTAATGACAACTGAAAATGCTGAAAGTTCCAAAACCGGCACAAACCAACCCCTATTTTTCTGTTTGCGGGCGGTTTGTGCGACTTTCATCGACGGATGGGGAAAAGACTGGTCGAACACCAAAGGCTCACGGTTTACATCTATTCGACACTCATCGTAGCGGTCGGCATCCCGCTCGACTTCCCGGGATGGACCGGTCCGAAAAACGAATTTCACGCTACCCCCAACACTGCTCAACTGATCGGGACTGTATCAATATTCACCGAATACCGCCTGTACAGAATTCTCTGACATGAGCTTCGAGGGCGCTCTTCGTTGCGATCATCCGTAGATCGCAGGCAAGCTGCCGTTCTGTGCTTCCGGTCCGACCTCTTACCACATGCTACTCATCATCGCCGAAACGATCTTCGCAGTCGCAACGATCGTGCTCTCACCGGTCCCTTGCATGGGCTTATCCGCCTTACATTGTCTGCGCACTGATGACGGTGCACCTACATCGCCTGTGCAGGAAGCCCCCGAAGCTCCGCGCTGCGGAATTTCAGTCTTCTATTCATCCCGATTTTTTCGCTAGCCGAGCAGAAGGACGAGCAACTGGTAAAGAATATCCATATTCTGAAACGGGAAAATGAAGTGTCATGACAAGAAAAATACGCGATATCGGAGTTGTCCAAACTCGATAAATAGCAGGTGCCGTCTTTCATCGGATTGTCGAAAAGCGAAGCCGACCGGAGTAAGCCCGCATAGATGTCGTAAAACGGTAATTTCCCGAACTGACACATCCGGACAAGAAATATGCTACTTGATATTCAAAGGTAGAAAACTCTCCGAAACATGCGACTTGCTCCATAAGGCTCCCGGAAACACAATACCCCCAAGGCCCCATATTCGCAAGAAACCCAAACTCGACAAAAAAGACGCCCAGAAAGCAGTTGGGAAAAATACCGAGTACGCGAAAGCCTCATCGTCTTCGAGCAGGATTCGCTTTTGCGGACTACGAACGAAAAAACGTCGTCCAACTCTGACAGAAATGCCTGCAAGTTGGTAAGATCGGCAATCAAAGCCCGTTCCGGATCTTTTCGGAATAAGTAGCATCGGATTTTAACTGAGTAGTTCCAATGCCATCGGATCTCTGATGATTCCGGTCGGCGATTCGGGGATGTATCCTTTACGGCTACCTCCAATACGGATTTCTTGTCATTACTCAACAGCACGCATTCCTACAGTTCGGAATCGATTTGCCATTTCAATTCGTGTTTGCTTTTGTCTTTGTCATCTATCTGAACAAAAAGACGATATTGCTATCTATTGAACTCATATCTCGGTATGTATTGTCGAACTGACAGTAAAACACCTGCCGTCCGAAAGAAAAACCGCTTCCGAACTCCGATTCTATTTTCCGGTGAGATGTCGGAACGACTTAGCCCCATATTCAGCACGATCCGCCACCGCCACCCGACGAAACGGGCGGTCGCCGCAAACGACCGCCCGAACCATTCGATCCATATCCGCACCGTCCCGTTTATTTCCGGCGGAACGGCACGGATCATGAAGTCTATTCCTCCGAGGAACCGAGCGTACGGTCAATAGCGGTTCTTATTGTAACCTCCGCGGCCATACCCTCCACCGTTGCCGCCGCGCTTGTAACCGCCGCTGCGGTCCGCTCTCGGACGAGCCGCGTTTACCGTCAGTGTCATACCCTCGAAGTCGGCACCGTTCAACGCGTCGATGGCTTTCTGTCCTTCGGCGTCGTCCGACATTTCGACAAAACCGAACCCGCGCGAGCGGCCGGTTTCACGGTCCGTGATAATGGTAGCGGACGATACTGCTCCGTATCCCGCGAATAACATCTGCAAACTTTCGCTTTTCGTAGCGAAGTTCAGGTTCGAAACGTAAATGTTCATTTGATCTTCAATAATTGGTAAATCGTTGCAAATTCTATTTCGTCCGTTCGATACGGACTGCATTCAGCCCCCGCCTCCCGCGTTCCACTTCGAACGCAACTATTTCTCCTTCGGCAATTTCTGCCGGTGCAGAAGTGATATGGAAAAAGTATTTCTCGGTCGAGGCCAGATCCTTGATAAAACCGTATCCTTTGGTGTCATTGAAATATTCCACACGGCCTTCGAACGGTTCGGCTTCCAGCTCTTCCTTTTTAGGGGTCGCTATCGACACATCCTCCAACCGGATCTTATGCCGTGTACGCTCCTCGGGCGGTGTACTGACGATGTTGCCGTTTTCGTCCACATAGGCGATCATGTCTTCCGGCGAACGGGTTCCGCCGGCCTGTCGTTCCTCCCTGCGTTTCTGCTTTTCGAGGCGCTTGGCCTGCTTTTTCTTTTCGTTCTCTCTTTTTCCGAATGATTGTCTTGCCATTGAATCGTTTTTTAATTCGTGCTTCGCAGACACAGGAACATACTCATGCAGCGGTCTGCCTGAACAAAGAAAGTTATACGAATCCGTTTCAACGATGAAAAAACCGGACGAAATCGTGGCCGGAAAAGTGCAAAGGAGATAAAGATCTGAATGAACTTACATTGTTTTCGGGACAAAGATACGAATAATTCAGCCGATTTCCCGCTATTCTCGAAGATTTATTTCCTCTCGGAATTCGGATGCGATAAAAAACGGGGAAAATAAAAAAGTGGGCGAATCCTCTGTTGCCTGTCAAACGCCAATTTATTTAAATCTCAACAAAGAAAACGCCCACGCTTCGCGCAGGCGTTTGCACATTGTTCGTAGAGATTATAATGAAAATTTGGCGTTTTTCAGACCTCAAACAATAGCAAACGCTACCATCCATATTTTCGGCAAAAGTAATGAATTATTCCAAACCGGCCAACAGTCCGAACCATATAGCTCATATTTAAGTTCTTTCGAATCAATCCGACTCGTCCGGGAGGTAAACGGAGCAGGATTCCCCGGCCTTCCGCCGGCGAACGATTCCCCGTATCGCAAACGTCTCCAGACCGCAAATACATATAAAAACGGCTCTCACATAGGCAGATAGCGACCGTTTCGGAAGATGAGACACTGCCTGCGCTGCGCACCCCTCCGGTTCTTGTAACCGATATGAATCCACACGGGCGTACCGTCGGCACTCTCTTTCTCGGAGATCAGCTGGTCGAAAGGTTTGTCTGCCAACCATGCGCGACAGAAATCGCGGAAATCGGCCATGCGTCCGTTGCGGGCCACGAGGTCCGCGGCAGAGCCGCAGCAATGAGCCGAAGTGGCGGAGCCTTCGACCGCTTCGTTGAGCCGAAATCCCCGGTAGCCGGACGTAACGATCAGCGCCGGATCGCCGAAGCCGCGACGGGCACACTCCGCACCCCATGCCTCCCGCAGCGGATCGAGAAGAAGATCCACCAATTGCTTGAGGTTCGCAAGGTGTTCGTCGGAAGGGATGTTGTCGAGTCCCAATCGGAGAGCCGTCTCGGAACGTATGAGTTCACGAATCGAAAAGTATTTCATAGAGTTTATACGAACGTAAAGATTAAGTACATGATAGCCGATACAAATATACGGTCCGCCGCCCGAAAACGACCGCATCCGAATAAACATTGCAAATTCGCCCCGAGCCGACGTTTCCGTCGCGTCGGGAGCCATCCGAGTTTTTCCGATGACCGAACCGTGAAAACGAAGGGAGAATACCAACGGGCCGATTCATCCGAGAGCTGATCCGAACTCATTCGTACAATATCGAACCGGGAAGCGGCCGAAAGGAATTCATCTTACGAAAGGTGCCGCAACCGCAGCGCAGCAAATGCTTCGAATCGCACACCTATTTATATGGGTCTCGGGAAAAACAAAAAAGAAGCAGCAACAGGGGGTCGGTGCGCCTCTTCACCGCCTGACGAAGTCAGGATCTGTTGCTGCGAGTGTGATATACTATGACTTTTCGTCGAATCGTCTGAACGATCTCCGGGGACAAAGATATATAAAGTTTATATATCACCAAAAAAATATGCATTTTTTTTTGGAAAAACTTAAAAAGCTCTCGCAAGACCTGTTCGCACCCATTGCGAATCGAAGACGGAAACAGAAAAACAGTATTTTTTTGAAAAAACAAGTACTTTGTATTGCATAGTATTAAAAACTGTATTATATTTGCAGTGTAAAAGTAGTAACCGAAACAACGAAATATCTCTCACGCTATGAAAGAGACTGTAAACGCAAACATCGGATCGCAGAGCTTCACGCTCGACACGGATGCCTACGGCACGCTGAAGAGTTACCTCGACGATGTCCGTTCGCGCCTTCCGGAGGACGACACCGAGACCATGGGCGACATCGAAGCCCGTCTGGCCGAGATCTTTCGCGAGAAAACCGGCGGCGGGGCCATGCGGGTCGTAACGCTCGCAATCGTGCGCGAAGCCATGATGCAGATGGGAGCACCGGCCGATTTCGGGGAGCGCCGCAGCGGTCGACCGTCCGAAAATGCCGCCGCGACCGATCCGACCCGTGCAGCTCTCCGCAAACTTTACCGCTCGCGTACGGACCGCTCGATCGCCGGCATCTGCGGCGGACTGGCCGCCTACTTCGGCATCGACCCCACCCTGCTGCGGCTCATAACGCTGCTGCTGATTCTCTTCGGAGGCATTTCGATCTGGGTATACGTCATCCTTTGGATCGTCGTTCCGGAAGAACCGCTCCGCACATTCGGTATAAACAAAAAAACGAAACAAGATCATGGCAACGAATGCTGAAAAAAGACTGCTCCGCTCGCCGGACGACCGCATGCTCGCAGGCGTCTGCGCAGGCATCGCCGACTTCTTCGGGCTCGACGTTTCGCTGGTTCGGATCGCCACGCTCGTACTGATTCTTTTCGGCGGACTCTCGATCTGGGTCTACGTCCTGCTCTGGATCATCGTTCCCAAAGCCCCGAAACGATTAAATCCCTGAAAACAATGGCAGAAGACAACATCAAAGCGCAAATGCGCAAAGGAATTCTCGAGTACTGCATCCTCGCCATCCTTTCCCGCGAGGACTCCTATGCTCCGAAGATCATCGCCGAACTCAAGGAGGCCGAGATGATCGTCGTCGAGGGTACGCTCTACCCGATCCTCACCCGTCAGAAGAACGCCGGCCTTCTGACCTACCGCTGGGAGGAATCCCCGCAGGGACCTCCGCGCAAGTACTACATGCTCACCGAGAAAGGCCGCGAATACCTCCGGTCGCTCGATGAGGCATGGGACGAACTCGTCGGACAGATCCGCATCATCCGCCACGGCAACACCCAAACCTCATAAAACGTTCAAAACATGAAAAAAACGCTTATCATCGCTGTCGCAGCCGCACTCGCTGTCGCAGCTGCACTCGGTTCCGCGACCGCTGCATACGGATTTTGCAGCAGACCCCTCAAAGGGAGCGGCCGGCTCGTTACCCGCACGGTTCCCTTATCCGCTTTCGACGAAATAACAGCCTCCCGTGCCGTAAAAGTCGTCCTCGCCGAAGGCATTTCGGACCGGCTCACGATCGAAGCCGACGACAACCTGATCGACCACGTGGTCGCCAAGGTTGCGCACGGAGAGCTTCAGCTCGGCATCGACCCGAAGATCAACTCCGTATCGAACATCCACGTAACCATCACGGTGCCGACCGACGGCCGGATCAAATCGCTCGCAGCCCACAGCTCCGCGGAGATTCGCAGCCGCGATCTGACACTCACCGGTCCGAAGACGCAACTCGAAGCGACGAGCGCCGCGCGAATCGCCGTTTCCGCCGCTGCGGATGTCTGCAAAGCCCACGCTTCGAGCGCGGCTACGATCGACGTTGCGGTCCGCAGCACCCGATTCGATGCAAAGGCTTCGAGCGCTGCGAATATCAAGGCCTCTCTAACGGCGGACGAGTGCGGGGCCGAAGCTTCGAGCGCCGCGAAGATCGAACTCGCGGGAGAGGTCCGCACCTGCGAAGCGACGATCAACTCGGCAGCGAATCTCCACGCCGAAAAACTCGCAGCCGCTATCTGGGACATACACGCATCGAGCGGCTCCGACGCCCGCATCCACTGTACCGCAGCTCTCGAAGCCCATGCGTCGAGCGGCGCTTCGATCGTCTACTCGGGCGATTGCACCGCCGACGTACACGCATCGAGCGGCGGCAGCATAAAAAAACGCTAATACGCAGAAAATCATGAAAGAGGTTATAAAGTGCAGCATTTCGGGCGTCGCATTCACGATGGACGCCGATGCATACCAAACCCTCAAAGAGTATCTCGATACCCTCAAAAACAATTATGAGCAGACTCCCGACGGCGCCGAAATCGTCGCCGACATCGAAGCCCGCATCGCCGAACTGATCCTCTCGGCGCAGGACAACACGCGCGTGGTCGAACGGCCTCTCGTTCTGAACATCATCGAACAGATGGGCCGAGCCGAGGACATCGCCGGAGATACCGTCTCCGAGACCCGTGCCGCCTCCGAACCCCGGATTCCGCGACGCCTCTACCGCGACACGGAAAATGCGAAGCTGGGCGGCGTCTGCGCCGGTATCGGCAAATATTTCGACATCGACCCCGTCTGGGTGCGGCTCGGGTTGTTCGTGCCGCTGCTGCTGGCTTTTCTGGGCTGGTTTCCCTTTCTGTTCTGGCTGTGTCCGACGATGAGCAACCTGTTCGGAATCTTCGTTCTGAGCTATCTGGTCATGTGGTTCGCCGTACCCGCAGCCCGCACCGCCCGCCAGAAACTCGAAATGAACGGCGAGAAAATCACCGCGCGGTCGATCAGGGAGGCCACGGAGGCTACCGCCTCGGATCCCGACAGCAAGGCCAAGCCCATCGTTGCGGAAGCGGTTTCCGTCTTCGGCAAGATCGTGCTCGTCTGCCTCAAGATTTTCCTCGGATTCATGGTCTTCGGGCTCATCCTCTGCGCCTGTGCGCTGGTGGTGGGACTGTTCGCGCTGCTGATCGGAGGCAAGGAGATGGCCGTCGTGGGGAGCCTCGACATCACGAGCCTCTGGGTACCCGTTCTCGGCATCTTCATCGCACTCATTCCGACGATCATGCTCATCTATGTGTTCATGTGCCTGATCGCTTCGCGCAAACCGAACGGAAAGACGATCCTCGCCATCTTCCTGCTGTGGATCATCACCGTCATCGCCTGTGCGAGCGTCGCCATCCACGAGAACTTCGGCGAGCGGGTGATGCGCAAACGCACCGCCTTCGAACGCATCCTGCAAACCGACGTGGTGATCGACGGAGATACGACCACGCTGCGCGACATACTCGAAAACGACGACCCGATCGAAGCCGTCGAAAGCGGCAACAGGACACTGCGCATCAGCGTTCCCGACAGGCAGATCGACATCACGGTCGACAAAGACGAGGCTTCGCTCACGGTCGAAGAGACTCCGGAAGACTAATCCAAGCGTTAGTTAAATAAAAAGTTTTTTTCGAAGAGGACGACCGCGGCTGGCGGTCGTCCTCTTCGTTTTGCAGAAGCGAAAAATTATGCGTACCTTTGAATGTTTTTGCGAACTCTCATTTCCTCCGCTGCGAAATGTCCGACATCGTTCGGAAAGGAACGCTGTTTGACGGAAATGCTTTAATATAATACTAACGAATTATGAGCGGAATCAAGTGCATCGGTATTCTCACCTCCGGAGGCGACGCCCCCGGCATGAATGCGGCGATCCGTGCGGTAACCCGCACGGCCATCTACAACGGGTTTACCGTCAAAGGGATCATGCGCGGCTACAAAGGACTTATAACCAATGAAATAGTAGATTTCAAATCCCAGAGCGTCAGCAACATCATCCAGCAGGGCGGCACCATCCTCAAGACGGCCCGCAGCAAGGAGTTCGAAACGCCCGAAGGGCGCCGCGCCGCCTACGACAATATGACGGCGGCCGGCATCGACGCGCTGGTAGTGATCGGCGGCGACGGATCGCTCACGGGCGCCAGCATCTTCGCAGAGGAGTTCAACGTGCCGATCGTCGGTCTGCCCGGTACGATCGACAACGACCTCGGCGGAACCGACGCGACCATCGGCTACGACACGGCGCTGAACACCATCATGGATGCGGTCGACAAACTGCGCGACACGGCCTCGAGCCACGAACGCCTCTTTTTCGTCGAGGTGATGGGCCACACGGCCGGCTATCTCGCCCTCAACGGCGCCATCGCCACAGGTTCGGAAGCGGCCATCATCCCCGAGATGGAGACCGAAGTGGACCAGTTGGGCGAACTGATCAACCACGGGTTCCGCAAAAGCAAGAACTCGGCGATCGTACTGGTGGCCGAAAATCCGAAGACCGGAGGAGCGATGGGGCTCGCCGAGCGCGTGAAAAAGGAGTTTCCGCAGTACGACGCCCGCGTAACGATCCTTGGACACATCCAGCGAGGCGGTTCGCCCACGGCCATGGACCGCATCCTCGCCTCGCGTATGGGCGAAGCGGCGATCGAGGCGATTCTCGAAGGGCAGCGCAACGTGATGATCGGCATCCGCAACGGCCAGATCGACTACGTGCCCTTCTCGAAAGCCATCAAACACGACAAAGGCATCAACCGCGACGACATCGAACTGGTGAGAATCCTCTCGATGTAGCCGCAGCAGAAATCCATACACCACACCCGACTCAATTTGATGAAACGTGTAATAGGCATCGGCAATGCCCTGACGGACATGCTGGTAAACCTCCGATCCGACTCCGTGCTGAGTCGCTACAATCTTCCCAAAGGCTCGATGAGCCTCGTGGATGCTCGACTGCAAACCGAGATTTCGAAGTCGGTGGCCGGACTTCCCTACTCGCTCTCGCTGGGCGGCTCGGCCGGCAATACGATCCGTGCCATGGCCCGTCTGGGCTGCGACGTGGGATTCATCGGCAAGGTCGGCAAGGATACGACGGGCGATTTCTTCGTGCAGGCCCTCGAAAATCTCGGTGTCGAACCTTTCATTTTCCGCGGTTCGGAGCGCTCGGGCAAGTGCGTCTCGCTCATCTCGCCCGACGGCGAACGGACGATGATAACCCACCTCGGTGCGGCGCTCGAACTCTCCGCCGGGGAGATCGTCCCCGAAATTTTCCGGCAGTACGACTGCCTCTATGTCGAAGGCTATCTGGTACAAGACCATGCGCTGATCGAAAAGGCCGCCCGGACGGCCAAGGAGTGCGGCCTGCAGGTCGCCATCGATCTGGCGAGCTTCAACATCGTGGAAGAGAACCTTTCGTTCCTGCGAAGCTTGGCAGCCCGATACGTCGACATCCTCTTCGCCAATGAAGACGAAGCCAAGGCATTCACCGGCGAAGCCGAACCACTCAACGCCCTGCAAGCCATCTCGGAACTCTGCCATTTGTCGGTCGTGAAGATCGGTACGAAAGGCGCACTCATCAAGAACGGCGGCGAAGTGGTGCATGTCGGCATCATGGCAGCGGCGAAACGGGTCGATACCACGGGCGCCGGCGACTTCTACGCCGCAGGGTTCCTCTCGGGACTGTGCGACGGACTTTCGCTGCGCCAGTGCGGTACGATCGGAGCCATCACGGCCGGCAAGGTCATCGAAGTGGTCGGCACCACTTTCGGCGAGGAGGCATGGGAGGATATCTTCCGGCTGGTCAACAAAGTAAAACACGAGAAATACCTCTTTTAAGTTTTAAGCCGGCCGCTCCCGAACGATCGGACGGCATCGGCGCATCGGCGCATCCGGACCGCCGGAGGCATGCAAACGGTCCGACAGACGGGGCGGATAACGGCGGACCGGCCCCTCCGACAGCGGAGCCGAATATCGGAGGGCGCAAGGGCAGGCGAACGACGGAACCGACCTCCCGGGCAAAAGAGAGGACCGCTGACGATCAACAGGTGTCGCAGACCGCCGGACCGAACAGCACGCTCGGTAAACGGACGCGCAGGCCGTCGGCAGCCGGCCCCGAACCGCAGCCCGTCAAGCAACGTACAGGCAGCCGAACATTCCGCCGTCGGACACGGCGCACCGCGCGGCACCGGCCGAAAAGCCGGCTACGGACCCGATCCCATGTCCTCCGGCATTTCGGGACCGGCAGACCGGCGACGAACCCCCGCACGCGACTCGTTTCGGACTTCCCATGCGAAAGGGCTTATCCTCGGACAAGCCCTTTCGTAATTTCGGTCCGCATCCGCACCAGCCGCCGCGAACGGCAGGGGCGCAGCGTCAGCGCCAGCAGCAGCGTAGCGCACCACTTCGCCCCTTCGGCCAGCAGCGCACGCCCGTAGCGGCGATCCTGCACGGCCCGAAGACGCTGGCTGACACCTATATTATAACACAGGCGGGAGAAATACTCCGCCGTCAGTTTTTCGGGGGGTATGATATGCCACATCACTGCACCGGGTACATACCAGCATGTTTCGCCGCCGCGGGCGAGCCGTGCGAACAGATCGCTCTCCTCGCCGCCGATCAGCCGGCCGCCCACGCGCCCGAATGCGGGATCGAACGCCCCGTACTTCTCGACAGCCGCACGGCGCAATGCCATGTTGCCTCCGCCCGGAATACGTCCCGCAGGAAACACGCGCTCGCAGGCTCCGAGGTCGATCGGATTGGCAATGGGCCGCTCCGTGTACCGGGACATCCATGCGGGCCGGCCCGAAGGGTATTCCGGAATGATCCGCCCGCCGGCCGAAGCGGCTTCCGGATGGCGGTCGAAAAAACGGATATAGGCCGAGACGAATCCGGCGTTGATGCGCTCGTCGTCGTCGATGATAGCGATATAAGGACCCGAAGTCTCGGCGATGCCGCGGTTGCGGGCGTGGGAAAGGCCCTGCCGCGTCTCGCGGACCATGCGCAGATGCAGTGCCGGATAACGGGCCGCGAACTCCGCGAAACGCGCTTCGGTGTCGTCCTGAGAATTGTTGTTCACCACCACGCACTCCCACTCCGAGGGGGAAGCATCCTGCCGCACGACCGATTCGAGCGCCGCCAGCAGCGGCACCGAACGGTTGTACGTGGCGATGACGAGCGAAAGTCGAATCATTGCGTAAAAGTAACGAATATTCTCCGAACGGGCAATCCGCAGCACAAATTATCGGCGAAAAACATTTGCGGAGCAGCAAAAATTCTTATCTTTGCACCAATAACGAATCAAACCGAAAAACTTGAAAATGTCTAAAACCTTACGCTTTCTGCTGCTGCCTGCCCTCCTGCTGTGCGCTTTCGCTGCGACGCAGGCACAAAACGTATCGTGGAAAAACAAGGTCGAAGAGCTCGGCGACGGCAAGTACCGCATCGTGCTGACCGCCCAGATTCCCGAACGCTTCCACATGTACGACATGGGGCCCTACGACGCAATGGGGCCCAACGCCACGATCATCGAGGCGACCCCCGTCTCGGGCGCGCAACTGGCCGGCGCTCCGCAGGCCATCACGGCGCCCCATCGCTACTACGACGACATCTACGAACTGGAGATCGGCACCTACGAAGGTACGGCCGAGTTCGCACAGGACATCCTGCTCACCGAGCCGGAAGCCGAAGTGCGCATCTATCTCGAATGGATGATCTGCGACGACACGAGTTGTCTGCCCCTTTCGGATGACGAAATCACGGTCAAGATCACCGGCACCCCCGCCGCCGCAGACGCCGTGGCTGCCGCAGCAGCCACGACCCCGGCCGCAACGGACGCCCAATCCTCGTCCGACGCAGCGAGCGCCTCCGCGCCGGTGCAGAAAGACGCCGCAGGCGGCGGATCGCTCTGGAGCCTGATTATCGAGGCGATCCTCTGGGGCTTCGCCATGCTGCTGACGCCCTGCGTATTCCCGATGGTGCCGATGACCGTGTCGTTCTTCATGAAAGGCTCGGGCAGCCCCGCACGCGGCCGCTTCAACGCCTTCATGTACGGCCTGTTCATCGTCGTCCTCTACACGCTGCCCATCGCGGCTATCATCCTCATCACGCGCTTCGTGGGCGGCGACGCCGTAACGGCCGACATCTTCAACTGGCTGGCTACGCACTGGCTGCCGAACGTGATCTTCTTCCTCGTCTTCATGATCTTCGCCGCATCGTTCTTCGGAGCCTTCGAGATCACGCTCCCGAGCTGGATGGTCAACAAGAGCGACAGCAAAGCCGACAACAAGAGCCTCGGCGGCATCTTCTTCCTCGCGCTGACGCTCGTACTCGTCTCGTTCTCCTGCACGGGTCCCATCGTGGGATCGGTGCTCATCAAGTCGACCTCCGGCGGCGAATTCTGGTCGCCGATCATCACGATGTTCGCCTTCTCCGTAGCGTTCGCACTGCCGTTCACGATCTTCGCGTTCTTCCCCTCGATGCTCAAGAACCTGCCCAAGAGCGGCGGCTGGCTCAACTCGGTGAAGGTCGTCCTCGGCTTCATCGAAGTCGCGCTCGGTCTGAAATTCCTCAGCGTGGCCGACCAGACCTACCACTGGGGCATCCTCGACCGCGAGATCTACCTCGCCATCTGGATCGTCGTCTTCACGCTGATGGGTCTCTACCTGCTGGGCAAGATCAAGTTCGCCCACGACAGCGACATGCCCTATCTCGGCGTCGGCCGCCTGCTGCTGGCGATCATCACCCTCTCGTTCGTGGTCTATCTGATCCCGGGCATGTGGGGCGCTCCCCTCAAGGGACTTTCGGGCTACCTGCCCCCGCTGACCTCGCAGGATTTCGTGATCGGACAGAATAGCGGCACGGCGAGCGGTCCGGCTGCGGAGAAGCTCCTCACGGTGGATGGCAAAACGCCCCGTTACAGCGACTTCCTCCATCTGCCCCACAACCTTCAGGGATTCTTCGATCTGAAAGAGGCCGAGGCATATGCCGCCAAGGCGGGCAAACCGATCTTCATCGACTTCACGGGCCACGGCTGCGTCAACTGCCGCGAGATGGAGGCCCGGGTATGGTCCGATCCGCAGGTGCTCTCGATCCTGAAAAACGACTACGTGGTGCTGGCGCTCTATGCCGACGACAAGACCGTACTGCCCGAAGAGGAGTGGGTAACGACCGAGTCGGGCAAGGTGCTCAAGAGTCTGGGCAAGATCAATTCGCACTACGCGCTGACGACCTACGGCGTGAATGCACAACCCTACTACGTCCTGCAAGGGCGCGACGGCAAGATTCTGGTCGAACCGCGCGGCTACGATCTGAGCATCGAAAATTTCGTGAATTACCTCAACAGCGGATTGGAAGCCTATCGGAATCAGAAATAAACGGTCCGCCTGTAATACCACACGATCGAACAGCCCTGCTTTCCGGCAGGGCTGTTCGCATTCACTCCGACACGCCACATGAAAGCAAGACCGGATGCTTGCCTTTTTTCGGTCGATCTATTTTTGCAAACGCTGCCGAAATCCCCCCCCCTCTCTATTCCGTCCGTACCCTGCAAACCCGACAGAAAAAAGAGGCTTCCATGACGGTTAACGAATCGTTTCGTCAAGCCGGGAGCAGAGCCGAACCCGGCCGGGCGGCCGGAACGGAAAACGGCCGAAACGGAAAACGGCCGAAAGAAACTCAACGACGCAAGAACCCGGCGCCTCCGTCGTCGATCGCTGAGAACGGGGGCGCCGGATATTTCATTCGGCGCATCACGCGCAGAGGTTCCGGTTCGGATTGCGAGCTGCGGACTGCACATTCAGAAACGGGACACCCGCCCCGTCTCGTGCAGCGCACGGCGGCAACGCTCACCGTTTCGGTTCGGTCTTGGATGCAGCGAAAGCATCCTCCACCTCTTTCTCCTTGTTCCTGCGGTCTTTGTCGGTATACCCTTCCACTTCGTTCACGAGCTCGTGTACGTTCTCCTCGAACTTCCGTTCGCAAGGGTCGCACTTGGCATTCTCTTGTTCCTTATTCATGGTTGCAGATGATTATTGGTTCGCAGGACGACCCGCAAAACGAATGCCAATCCGCACCTCCGAACCCGAAGCCCCAATCCGTCCGGAGCAACGATCCGATCGTGTCCGCGGCTTCGGCCGCAGGGGAAGAGAGGCTGTCCCACAAGTTGTTCCACCCCGCCGGGAATTGCCTGTTCGGAAAAACTCCCGCACGGCAGCACCCATAGAAAAGGGGCCGTCCAAGACTTGTCAGACAGCCCCCTTTTCATCATCATCCCAACCGGACGTCCCGACCGCACGAACCGCCGGCCGGTCGCCCTGCGGATCAGGCTTCGGGCCAAATCGAAAGTACGCGGCATTCGCCTCTCATAGCCCCCATCCGGTGCGTACGGAACACCTTCTGCGTGCCGTCCGCATATTCCACCGCGACAGCCACTCCCGATGTAACTACCGCAGGCCCGCCTTCACGTACCAGAATTTCGACGATGCCGCTCTCGGTCATCGGCGTACCTTTGGTCTTGACCAGTTCCAGCAGTTCGCTGTCTTTCGCAGAAGACACATAGTTCTGCAGCTCGCTCCATTCACCGCAATAGACCCAATACTTGACCACCTTATCGTCCGTCAGCGTAACCTGATAACCGAACAGGTCGTCCGCACCCAGAATCGTACCGTACTGATGTCCCTCACCTTCGTACCTGTTTCCGTAGTGGAGGACATCGGTGGTGAACGGCACACTCACCAGTTTCTCGGTGCGCGTGTCGGCTTTCGCCAGATCGATCGAGAACGACTTCACCGAATTGGCCGTGAAAGCCGCCGTTGCGTCGTCGTCCGCCGCGAACGTATAGTCCGCAAGATCGGTCGCCACCCGTACGTTCATCCCTTCCATCTTGAGTGCGGGCAACACCATGTAGACACGTGTCGCCGCGGCTTTCGAAGCACCGACCGGCGTCTCATCGCCCAACTCGGTCGACATCGTTCCGCCGTCGAGCGTCTCCGTACGGAGCGTCTTCGTCGGGTCCTTGTAGGAAACCGAATAATCGCCCGCGATACCGGTCCACGAATCGAACGTTACGGAGAGCACCTTCTCGACGCGGAGCCCGGCATCCGACGACCAGATCTCGAAGCAGGCCATCGACATCCGGGGCTTGAAGCGCAACACTCCCATGCCTCCTTCGGCCGGAATTTCGATCGGCTGAGCCACCATCGGCATCACCGAGCCGTCGGGCACACCGACGGTCGCCTGCGACTGCACGTCCGGCAGTGTCAGCGTAACGCTACCGTCCGCCCCCAGTTCGGCCTGCTCCGAATAAGGATAATAAGCATACACCTTGTCTCCGGCTGCCGCGGCATTCACCCGTGCCTCGAAACGGACCTTGCCGTCCACCTCGCGGAACACCGCAGGCACGTTCTGCGTCGGGCGCTGCGCGTTCTCCACGAACAGACCGATGCGGTCGCCCTCGCTCCACGTCCACGCGCCGTCTACGATCGCCGTGCGCGACACCGCCGCGTCGTCCGCCGCCACCTCGGCCGCCAACACCAGTCGCACTCCGCCGTCGGTTCCGGCGGGCGCCTCATCGTTCGAACACCCCGTCCACAGCGCCGCTGCGGCCATCAGGGGCCATGCCAATAAACGCTTGTTCATAGTCGCAAATGCTATCAAAAGATGAATATGTCCGAACTGTCCTCCTCAAAAAAAGGATCTTCGATGAAAGAATCGGATCCCCACAATTCCGAAGCGGCGAATCCGCTTTCGACGACCACCTCGGCCGTTTCGACCGAAGGCGCAACATACGCCGGCCGCATATCGTTTGTCATGTGCATATTTGTCAATCTGGAAATTTGATTTGTGAAAAAAGGAGGAAACCGGAACGGTTCCGGTCTCCTCCGCAATGGAACAATCAGTTGCCTGCCTGAACGATCGTCAGCGTACCCAGAGGCATACCGGCCTTCGAGCATACACGCAGGACCGCACTACGCTCCACCCCCGTGGTGTTGGATTGAACGACGATTTGATGGCTATCGGCCTCCAAAGGATCCATCAATCCGGCAAAACTGTCCGAAGTAGTGATCCAATCGACATCGGACTTGAACGTTACGGAGCTGTAAGTCTGTGTCTTGAGCGGAATCTTGATTTCCACCGTCTGACCGGGAACGTTCGGGTCTTCGGCTTCGCCCGTGGTGTAGGACCCGGGCTCCATCTCCAGACTCTCCTTATTGCCGTTCTCCACGCCTGCAGCGTTAAGATTGATTGTCGCGCCGCCGGCATAGGACGTGCTTAATTTCAGCTCCCACGCGGTGTAGAATTCGTAAGAGTAAAGATACTCGCTGTTGTCGTTCCACTTGTCCACCGTGCCGATCGACGTGCCGGTGTGGCTCAACTCTCCGACCTGATTACCTTCGATGTAGATACCGTTGATGGCATTGGCCGAAGGCACCGAGATAACAAACGATGCGGAGATATTGCCCGACATGTCGAGCAAATCCTTAGACAGTGTGAGCGCGTTTTCTATCGGCGACACGCGGAAAACGATCTCGATCGTGTTCTGATCGCTTCCATTCCGGTATTTCACCTCGATGCCGGTGTCCGCACCAGAACCATCCTTCAACATCTGGTACTCGTCCTTGAACTCCGTACCGCGCAGATAGAGCCCCTCCTGCTGATTCGGGTTGTTCGCATTGACCTTGATCGTCATCGTATATTCTTTCGAACCCTCCGCAACCGGCTCGGTGAACACGGCCGTTACCGAATTATGCATCCAGCCGCCGCTCTCTACCGCAGGATCGAGCGAGACGGCCAGTCCTTCGGAACCGCTCACGCTTTCGTAAGCGAATCCGTATTGATCGGTACGACCCACCTGCTTGAAGTCGATGTAGCCCAGCACCGTCTCGCCGTCGAGCGACACGAGCGTCAAGCGGCCGGAACGGGCTTTGTCGCCTTTCCAGTTGGGGTCGGACAACATCAGATCGTCGAAGTGCGCCAGCTCCTCGTCGTAGTAATGCGAAGGCTTGAGCCACAGGGCATACTGGCCGTCAGCGATCTGTCCGCCGCTCTGGAGCAGGATCGTGGAGTTGGTCTGCGACTCCTCGCTTTCGAGGATCTGGAAATTCGTCCAGCCGTAGTTGTTCACGGTGGTGCTGCCCAGCAACTCGGTGTCCTTCCACTTCACGCCTGCGACCGCATCGGTTACGGTTACGTTGACATCCACATTCTCCAAGTCGATGCTGTTGTAGGTGATCGTCCACAGAGGTTTCCCCTCCACCGTCTCATCGCTCTTCTCGATTCGGGCATACGGATAAGTGCACGAGATTTCGATCTCCTTGATGGCGTTCTCGCCGGCTTCCTGAGACTGGAACTTCAGCGGCGGCATACGCAGAATATCGCCCGGAGTGAGTGCTGCGCACGGCGTATAGAAGAATTCCGTCTTCTGCTCCTCCGACATGATGTTCTTGGGCGACATGGTCATTTTCCGCCCCTGCGTGTCCGACATCACCACGTTGAAGCCGTCGTTGTAGGCGGCGCAGTTCACCACCAGAAAAACCTTCGTGGGATTCTGCACGTCGGTCGACAACACGATCGGCCCCTTCAGCGTAATGAAGTTTTCTTTGGCCTGCGAAGTATTGAGCACGGGCTGGAACGTAAAGTCCTCGTCCCGCAGCAGGAAATCCGCCGATGCATCGTCGTACTTGTCCCACAACTCCTGCTTGCCGCCCCACCAGACTTTGCCGGCCACGCCCGTTTTGTTCTGGAAATAGCTCTGGCTGGTGCCTATATCGATCGGCGAAGCGTTGAAAACGATCTCGGAAAGGGTGGTCTCCGTGTCGGCGTAGAGCTGGAGGCATACGACCGAAGCCATCGGACGGAAGATGATGTTCTCGGTCGGCTCCCCCTCGGAAGTCTCGTCCTTCCACAATGCGAGCATCGGCATGGCTTGGGGATCGAACGAATCCTCGGTGTAGTGTTGTTCCGCGGGGATCGTGCCGCCGAGATAGACGAATGCGCTCCCAGTATCGTTATCGGACTGATAGAAAGCCGTCGAGGCGGGATAGATGGCCGCATACCAGTCGGAGACGATATTCTCGTTCCAATTGCCCGACCCCAAGAAGGTCTCGCAACCCGAGAAAGTTACGTAGCCCGGCGCCTCGTTGCCCGTAAAGACGCCTTCGCGGCCGCCGCCCGAACTGAGCGTATACTCGGTCGTCAAAGGCTGGGCATCGTACGTAAGACCGGTAATGACTTTGATTTTGTCGCCCTCTTTCCAGAAAGCATAGGTTTTGCCGTCCTCCGCCTCATCCAGATAGGCGCGCGTGGCGGAACCTTCGGCGATGGTGGCCGTCAGGGCATAGCGTCCGGGCTGAACGCCGGAGAGATTGTCGAGCTCCTCGGCGTCTTTTTCGCACGAGGTAAAGGCCGTCATCGCGGCGGCACACAAAAGGTAGAAGAATCTTTTCATAATCGTACGCATGCTTTGCTGAAACAATTATTCCCAAGTTCCTTCTACCCAATCCATGGAGGTCGAAGATCCGTTCGGCATATCCGAAGCGGCGAAACCGGACTCGACGCGCACGTCGAGAAGTTCGAGCGTGGGAGCTATGTAATTCCCCCCCCCCTCGTGAACAGATTGTTTTGAAAAATCTTTCATAAAGGTTAATGTTTAAGGTTTTTAATTAGAGGAAAAAATTCCGTCAACACAAATATACGAAATTTTTCTCGAAATAAGCGCTCATTTAAGATAATTTATTCAAAATGAATCAAGATTCGGCTCCCGGAATCAAATAACGACAGGACGAATGCACGATCGCGTCCCTCGCACCCGTCCCTCTATCCGCAGCGACCGTCACGTCCCGCGAGAAAAAGCAGAGATTATTATAATGGCGGCACCCAAGTCGCAGCACGAACTCCGCGGCCGGCACGAAACGCGAAAAAACGGCCGCCCCTCCCGCTGCGCCCGGCGCATCTGCGGCATTGCGGTCTATCCGGATAAGACGCCCGGCGCAACATTCGGCGCAGGAGCCCGCGACAACGGCCGGACGGAGGCCGACGTTTCGTCAATCCGGAGGCAGCGCCGGCCCCCCCCCGCCGAACTCTGCCGCGGCGGAAAACGACAGCCCGAGGGCGCATCTCCGCAGATAGCGAAGCACCCGCACCGTTCCGCACCGACCGGCCGCAGAGATCCGGGCAGACAAAAAAAGCGGACAACTCCGTAGAATTGTCCGCTTTGGTAGCGGGAGGAGGACTCGAACCTCCGACCTCCGGGTTATGAGCCCGACGAGCTGCCAACTGCTCTATCCCGCGCTATATCGCTGTAACGAATACTTCCGTGTTAACGGGTACAAAGATAATGCAAAAATCCGGTTTTGCAAAATTCCCGGGACAAATATTCCGGTACCGAAGCCCGACATCATTGTACGACAATCACTTACCCAGCGAAAATTTATTCGAGACTCCCGGCCACCACCTCCGCAAGGTCGCACACCTCGGTCCGGGTTCCCCGAGCGATCGCCTTTTTGCAGAGCGGACAGGCCGTAACGATCGTACCGGCCCCCGTGGCATCCAGCTCCTCCGCCACCGATCGTGCGATCCGCACCTGCTGGCCGTCGGAAATGGCCGTATTGGCCACCGACGAACCGCAGCAGAGCGCGTTTTCGCGCGTCTCGGCCGGTTCGAGCAGTTCGCCGACCGCTTCGATCACCGCACGCGGCTCGTCGTAGATGCCGCTTCCGCGGCCCAGCTCGCAGGGATCGTGGTAGACGTAGCGCCCCGCGCCGCGCCGCGGATGCAGCCGCCCCGCACGCATCAGCCGCAGGATGTATTCCGAGTGGTGCAGCACTTCGATTCCGTCGAGCCCGTACTCCTCGCGGAAGACGCGCAGGCAGATCGGACAGGAGGTTACGAGCGTCGTGATGCCATGCTTGCGGAAGAGTTCCGTGTTGTACTTCATCATCTTTTGGGCCGAATCGGTCTCGCCCGAGAGCTTCAGCGGGCGGCCGCAGCAGACGCCGCCCTCCCGGTCGGCCCACCAGACCTCCTCGCCCGAGGCCCTGAAGATACGCTCCATCGCCAGCAGGATACGGGGCGTGAGCAGCGTCATGCAGCCGGCGAAGTATCCCACCTTGCCGCTGCCCGACGAGCGGTCGAGTCCGCGGAAATAGTCGTAGCGTTTTTCGTCGGGCACGTTGCGCATCGTATCGCGCGCATTGAGCCGCAGGGTGTTGAGGTCGATGCCTACCGGACACTTCTCGGCACAGCGGCCGCACATCAGGCAGTTGTCGGCCGTCCGGAGCCGGAGCATCCCGTAACGGCGGTCGCGCAGGAAATAGACCGACTGCACGTCGTCGATCCCCAGCACGCTCTGGAGCTGACAAGGGTCGATGCAGATCCCGCAGCGCGAACAGGCTTCGGTCTGGAAACGGTCGTAGGAACTCTCCTTCTCGCCCGAGCGGAGTTTGTAGCGGCGCAGGAAGATGAGCGGGATCTCCGTGAAGATGTGCATGTAGCGCGAGAAGGGCAGCGCGACGAAAAATACGCCGAGACACGAGGAATAGAACCACCACGCGACGCTTTCGAGCCGGATCAGCGTCCCGACATCCGCATGAGCCGCAAGCCAGCCGCCGAGACCGCCCGTGAGGAATCCCCCGCCGCCGTACAGAGCGCACGAGAGGCTTTCGGCCGCGAGGCGCGCCGGGAATACGAACCACAGCACCGAAAGGGCGATTCGGTCGCCGAACACGTGCCGGGTCGTGCGGCGCATTCCCATCGCCCGTGCATAGAAACGTTTGCCCCATGCCAGCACCACGCCCGAGAGGACGAAGAGCAGCAGCAGGTCCATCAGGAAATCGAACACCGGTTTGTGTTCCAACCCCGTGGCGAAATACTTGAAAAAGACGTGGCCCTGCAACGGCACATAGCGGAAGCCGAGGTAGGCGACCGTCTCGGCCCACCCCACGGCGATCAGCAGGAACCAGCCGAATGCGAGGCTCATGTGCATGTAGCCTAACAGAGGATTCACCTTGAAGATGCGGCGGTGGAGCAGCGATTCGCGCACCGCCTCCCATCCGGCGGCGAGGGTCGCCGTCGTGGGCAGTCCGCGCAGGATGCGCATCTTGTCCGCACGCGGCAGCAGGTAGAGCCACCGCCCCCACTTCCAAGCGAGCACGGCGAACATCACCGCGGCGCCGATCATGAACGGCAGACAGAAAGGAGCGTAAAAACCCATGGTCAGAAGTCCCCCAATTTACGTTTGATGAGCATCACCACTCCGCGCGTATTGATTCCGCGCGGGCAGACGAGCCGGCACTTGCCGCAGAGCATGCATTTGTTCATCTCCTCGTAAGCGCCCGCATACTCTCCGCGCCGCACGAGCGTATGGACCTTTCGGAAGTTGAACTGCGTGAGGTTGCCCGCCGTGCAGACCGCCGTGCAGGCGCCGCAGCCGATGCAGGTCTGCAACTCGGGCATCTCGCGCAGAATTTCGTCGCTCTTGCGCAGGTTGTTGTGGTCGATGTCGATCGCCCGAGGCTTGCTGATGGAATATCCGAAGTTAACGGCAGCCATGCGGTTCATACTTTTTTCAGGTAGTTCAGCACCTCGGCCGCCGCTGCCGCGCCTTCGTTGAGCGTCTCGCCGATATTCTTGGGAGCCGTAACGGTTCCGGCATAGAAAATCCCCTCGACACCGCTTCGCACATTGCCCAAAAACAGGTCGTGGGGCGCCATGAAACCGCTCTCGGCACGACGCAATCCCGCGGCTTCATAGGCCGGATTCGTGTCGCCCGCCCGCATGCCGACCAGCAGCACGAGCATGTCGACGCTCATCCTCAGCGGACGCCCCGTCAGCGTATCTTCGGCCTTGATCTGCACGCGGCCGTCGATCGTCGGCGCCGCCTCCGAGATGCGGCCCCGCACGAAGTGAATGTTGTATTTCTGCTGCGCCTCGCGGTACATCTCCTCGTACCCGGGGCCGAACATGCGGATGTCCATGTAGAAGTTGAAGACGTCGGCTTCGGGAAAAAGCTCCTTCATCTCCATCGCCTGCTTCACGCCCGTGATGCAGCAGACGCGCGAGCAGTGCTGCTGGCACACCTTCTCGTCGCGCGAACCGACGCAGTGCAGGAATGCGATCCGGCGCGGACGCGTTCCGTCGGTCCTCGCCACGCGCCCCTCGTCGAGCATCCGCTCGATGTCGACCGAGGTGAAGACGTTGTCGTAAATGCCGTACCCGTACTCCTCCTTGATGCGGGCGTCGAACAGCTCGAACCCCGAGCAGACCGCGACGGCGTCGCACTCCAGCCGGCGACCGTCCGCGAGCGTTACGCTGCGCGGGCTCAGAGCCGCGACCTCCGCGGAGGTCATCACCTCGATTCCGTGCTGCGCCACGCAACTCTTGAGCTCCGAGAGCACCTCCGAAGCGGGCGTAAAGGTCGGGAACAGCCTGTGCCAGCCGCGCAGCTTGCCGCCCAGCTCCGGTTCCTTCTCCACAATCACGGGTTGCACCCCCTCGTCGGCCAGACGGAGGGCGGTCTGCATGCCGGCGGCGCCGCCGCCGACGATAATCACTCGCTTCTTCACTGTTTGATGTCGTAAATCGTATCCGTCGGGCAGCAGTTGACCACTGCCGACGCGGGTTTGCCGATGAATTTTCCGTTGCGGCCGAGGTATTTGGCCGCGGGATCGTAAGCGATGCCCATCTTGTCGAGCAGCGGCTCCACGTCGACCTGATGCATCTGCATCCCCAGCGCCCACGGATCGTAGCCCAGCACCAGACCGGCCATCTCCTCGTAGGTCAGCACGGGTATGCCGTGGCCGTTTTCGCCGTAGGTCGTCCCCTCCATCTCGGCGATGGCATACTGCCATTTGTCGAGGAACATGGCGCAGCCCGGACAGTTGGCCACGATGAAGTCGGGTTTGTAGGGGGCCATGCTCTCCAGCTTCTTGTGCGAATTGGCGATCGAATAGCCGCGGTTGGCCTGCACGAGGTAGTTGCGGAATCCGAAACCGCAGCAATGCCGCCGCTCGGGATAGTCCACGCACTCGCCGCCCCACGCCTCGATCATGCCGGCCAGCACATAGGGGAACTCCGAGCCGCCGATACCCGACTTGGGGAAGATCTTGGCGTAGTGGCAGCCGATATGCTCCACCACGCGGAGCGGTTCGCCCGTCTGGGCATTGACGAGCCTGTATTTCGCTTTCGCGGCGATTTCGTTGCGGAAATGGAACATCACGTCCGACGTATGGGCCAGACTGGCCGGTTTGCGGAACTCGCGGCCCGTGGCCTTGTAAAGGTATTCGCGCGTGCGTTCCTCGGTCTCGGGAAATTCGTGCCACGTAGCCAGAATTTCGGTATAGATGCCGAACGAAGTGATGCACGACGAGATGAAATGCTCGTAGCCCGCCTCGGTCATCAGCGCGAACTGACGCGCCACGACGGTCATGATGGTCTCCAGCGGCACGATGTCCGAATGATAGCCGATGCCCGTGCACGACGAGTGCAGCGGATCGTCCAGCACGTCGCGTCCCAGATCGTCGCGGAGGATGTCGAGAAACGCCTTCTCGCTGCCCGGAAAGAAATTCTGGCGGATGCAGCTCCGCGCATAGTAGTATTTGTCGTCGGCGATCTGCTTCTGGTAGTCGCTCCAACTTCTGCGCTTCATAGGATTCTAATAATGCTCGTTGCTGTTCGTGGTGAAGGTCTCCATCATATAATCGTCTCCGGCCCCTTCGTATCCCATTTCGCGGGCTTTGCGGTCCGAATGACGCTCGATGGTCTCGAACATCTCGCTGCCGCCGCTCACGTCGAAGATGCGGTGCAGCTCCGCGAGGGAATCCTCGTCCAGCCGGCGCAGAGCCCCCGCGCCGTGCCGCATGTAGACCGGCGTGAACCGCCCGTAGATTTCGCGGTCGTGATCGAAGATCCACTGCCAGACGGGTCCCTGCTCGGGATGCAGACCGGGTTTCACGAGCCGCGGCACGATGCAGTAGCCCGTGCGCAGAATGTTTTCGCCGATGATCCGCTTGAGGGCAAGTTGCTGCCGGCCTTTCTCGCTCTCGACGAAGAAGCCCAACTTCTGCGAGAGCGTGCGGAGCGCCTGAATCACATACCCGGGCGTATTGCCCCTCGGGCAGCGCGGACGGCACGACATGCACTCGCCGCAGTACCAGATCACGTCGCTCTTCAACAGCTGTTCGATGGCCTCGTCGTCGCGCGTCTGCACGATGTTCACGATCTGACGGGGGTCGTAGTTGTAGAACTCCGCCGCGGGACAGACGCCCGTGCAGACGCCGCAGTTCATGCACGAGTTCAGTCCCTCGCGCATCCGCACGTCCTCCATCAGCATATCGAAATACTTTTCCATACCTTGTCCGACGGGCAGCGGAAAGTCGATCCGCCCCTTTGCCGTGAGGCAAAGTTACGGATTAACGCGCGGGCGTGCAGGAGTATAAATACCTATTTCCGCCGCTCGTAAAGTTCGAAGGAGAAGGGATAGGGGTAATTCGCACCGCTCGGGAACGACTCGCCGCGCACCAGTCGCCATGCCGCCTCGTCCCACTCGGGGAAACGGGCGTCGCCCTCGTAAACCCGCCCCACGCGCGTGAGATAGAGCCGGTCGGCCTCGGGCAGAGCCTCGGCATAGATCTGCGCGCCGCCGATGACGAAGAGCTCCTCGTCTTCGGGAAAGAGCGCCACGGCTTCGGCGAGCGAGTGCACCGTGCGGGCCCCTTCGAATGCGAGCGACTGCCGCGTTACGACGACGTTCGTCCGGTTGGGGAGCGGCCGTCCGAGCGACTCCCACGTCCTGCGGCCCATGACGACCGGATGACCCGAGGTTACGGACTTGAAATAGCGGAGGTCTTCGGAGATGTGCCAAATAAGGGCGTTCTTGTCGCCGATCACGCCGTTTTCGGCGACGGCTGCGATAATCGAAATCATAATCAGAAAGACATGGGAGCTTTGATCGCAGGCCACGGATCGTAGCCTGCGAGGGTGAAATCTTCGTACCGGAAGTCGAAGAGCGACTTCACGTCGGGGTTCAGCCGCATGCGGGGCAGCGGACGGGGCGCACGCGAGAGCTGTTCGGCGGCCTGCTCCAGATGGTTCAGATAGAGGTGTGCGTCGCCCAAGGTATGGATGAACTCGCCCGGACGCAAGCCGCAGACCTGCGCCGTCATCATCGTCAGCAGGGCATAGGAGGCGATGTTGAACGGCACGCCGAGGAACGTGTCGGCGCTGCGCTGGTAGAGCTGGCACGAAAGGCGCCCCTCGGCCGCATAGAACTGGAAGAGCACGTGGCACGGCGGCAGCGCCATCCGGTCCACGTCCGCGACGTTCCACGCCGAGACGAGGATGCGCCGCGAATCGGGATTGCGGCGGATCAGCTCCACGGCTTCGGCGATCTGGTCCTTCGCACCGCCGTCCGGCAGCGGCCAGCTCCGCCACTGACAGCCGTAGACGCGGTTCAGATCGCCGAAACGGTATCCCTCGATCGGCGAGGCCTCGTTCGCCTGCGCTGCCTGCAAAAAGGTCGCGCGGTCCACGGGACGCACCCCGTGCCGCACGCACAGTTCGTTATAATAGCGGAAAGCGTCGTTGTCCCAGATATGGACCCCGTTGTCGAGGAGGTATTTGATGCGGGTGTCGCCCGCCAGAAACCACAGCAATTCGTGGATCACTCCCTTCAGGAAGACCTTCTTGGTGGTGAGCAGCGGAAATCCCTCCTCCAGATCGAACCGCATCTGATGGCCGAAGACGCTCTTCGTGCCCGTTCCCGTGCGGTCGCCTTTCACGACCCCTTCGTCCATGATGCGGCGCAACAGATCGAGGTATTGTTTCATGTGCTTACAATTTTTCGAGCGAAATCGTCCCCGCCCCGTCCAGCACGGCATAGGCGGGATTCTTCTCCCAGCAGCCGAGATGCACCACACGCAGCCCGGGCTCGCTGTAATCGCGGGCGAAGTGCATGTGCCCGAATACGAAATAATCCACCTCGTGCCTTCGGGCATAGTCGCGCGCATAGTCGACGAGCGGCTCGGTGAGCGAGGCGCCGTAACCGCCCTCGGCATCGTGCTTCTTTCTCGACGAAGCGCTCCACCAACGGCCGAAGCGCACGGCCCAGTCGGGGTGCACGAGCCACGAGAAAAGCCAGCGCAGCGGACGCGAACGGAACACCGTATTCATGAAGCGCAGCACCGGCAGATGACCGATGTTCATGTTGTCGCCGTGGGCGACGAATACCTTTTTGCCGGCGAGGGTCATGAGCTGCGGCTCCGTGAAGACCTCGATGCCGCATTCGCGCGTGAAGTAATCGCGCACCCACATATCGTGGTTGCCCGTGAAAAACACGATCCGCACCCCCCTGTCCGCCAGATCGGCCAGCCGGCCCAGCACGCGCACGAACCCTTTGGGGACCACTTCGCGGTATTCGAACCAGAAGTCGAACACATCGCCCACCAGAAAGATCGCCTCCGCATCGCGGCCCGCGTCGTCGAGCCACGCCGCGAAACGGCGTTCGACTTCGCGGGCGCACTCTTCGCCGCCGCCTCCCAGATGGATATCGGACGCGAAATAGATCATTTCCGGCCGGTCAGTTCTTCGATCTTGCTTTCGAGGCTCTTGCCGTATATATCCCGCGCCACGATGTTGCCCCCGCGGTCGATCAGGAAATTGGTCGGAAGCTTCGAAATGTTGTAAAGACCCACGGCGGGCGAAGCCTGTCCGCGCAGATCGCTCACCGAGATCCACGGCAACGCCTGCTCCTGCACGGCGGTGATCCACGCCGGTTTCGACGTATCGATCGCTACCTGATAGACCTCGAACCCGCCGTCCGGACGGGCATATTTCCGGTATATCTCCTTCAATTCGGCATTCAGGGCGTTGCTGTTGCCCAGCGCCGCAGACCAAAAATCGAGCAGCACGACCTTGCCGAGCAGCGACGAGAGACGGACCTTCTTGCCGTACATGTCGGTCATCTCCAGATCGGGATAACCGGCCTCGGTGATCTGCGAAGTGAGCGTGATGCGGGCGTCCATACGGGCGATCTCGGCATTGAGCGCCGCCAGATAAGGCGACTGGGGATAACTCTTCTCGATCGCTTCGGCCACGGTGCGGTAGTAGACCACGTCGCTGTCGCCGTTGAAGAGGTACGTATCTCCGGGCAACCGCTGGTAAAGGGCATAGACGGCCGCCAAACGGTCTTTGTGTTCGATGATGAAACGCAGCTGCTCGCGGCGGATGCGGTAGTACTCCGTCGTGTACTCCTTGGCCACTCTCTTGCGCTCCTCGTCCGTAAGGTCGGGTTCAGCGTAGGATGCGACGATCTCGTCCAGCCGCCGGCCGCCGGCCACGTAATTCTGGTAGAACCGGCGGAGCAACTCCGACTCTTCGGAACCTTCGACCGTATAGTTGCGCACCACGCTGCCCACCGATCCGACCGTCAGCCGGTCGCCGCCGGCGATCAGCAGCGGAATACGCTCGCCGTTGAACACTATATTATATAAGGATGGCGTCGGCGGGACATCCTTCACGTCGAAACGGTAGTTGCCGTCCTTGTCCAGCACGACCGAATCGACGAAGGACTGCGTCAGCGTACCGACCTGTTCGAGATATACGGTTCGGGCGTCGTTCCCGACGAAGCGGCCCGCGATCCTCACACGCGACGACTGGCACGCACACAACACGGCGGCCGCCGCCACGGATACGAATAACGTCTGTTTGTTCATCTGTTCCCGCAGTTGGTTGTCATTACAAAGATACGATTTCTTTTCAGAACGCAAAATCACTTCTGCGAATTGTGGCGGGCCGCATTGTTTTTCGTGAAGACGCGCTGCGGGTGGCGATTGTTGTTTTTCTGCTGCCGCTGCTGCTGAGACCGCTGCGAACCTTTCTGGGGACGTGCCGTAAAGTGCTGTTTATAGTCGCTTCGGATATTATTGAGAGCAACTTCGTCGATCTCGATGGCTCCGCCGGACATCCGTTTTATGTCCTTTACGATGACTTCGTTGTTGGGGTGCTCCTGATTGTACTCGTAGCTTTTCGTACGCATGTAGCGGGCCAGATTGTCCACCGTGCGGGCCACGGCACGCGCGTCCTTCTCGCCGCCCAGACTGCGGAGCATCCGCCCCACGTACTTGCCGTAGTGCTTGTAGGCGATCCGCCCCTGCGAATAGCCGAGCTGCCGGGGGGCGACGGTCAGTTCCGAGCGCGTCGGACGCGGATAGGGCGAATCGACATCGAGCTCGAAATCAGACATGATGAAAAGGTGGTCCCAGAGCTTGTGGGTGAAATCGGCCGTATCGCGCAGCAGCGGGTTGAGATTGCCCATGACGGCGATCACGGCCCTCGCCTGCCGGTTGCGCTCCCTGCGGTCCTCGATCTTTTGCAGGGAATCGATCATTTCGTGGATATGCCGTCCGTATTCGGGCAGAAACAACTTGCGTCGCGTGTAATTGTAATTCTTTTCCATATTGCAATTTCGACCCCGTGCGCTGTTCGGAAATGCCCGCCGGATGTTCGGATCGGCCCGCAGCGATGGATCATTTAAAGAGCTTTTTTCAATCGTTTTCCGTCTCGGGACGCAACCTGTGCAGATTAGGTTTTCAACGGAGAAAGTCGTTAACTTTGGTACAAAAGTAGGCAAAAATTCGTAGAAAACAAGCCATGGCAAAAGTTTTAATTCTCGACCATTCAAAAAGTATGCGAAACAACCTGCGCGAACGGCTCGAATTCGAAGGCTTCTCGACCGAAGCCGTCGAAGACGAGACCGCCGCAGCCGATCTGTGCGAAAAAATACCCTTCGATCTGATCCTCTCCGACGACGGCTGCAAGGTGCCGCAAGTCGACATACCGTTCATCGTCCTGTCGTCCGAAGGCTCCATCGACTCGGCGGTCGAGGCGCTCCGCAACGGTGCGCAGGACTATCTGACCAAGCCGCTCAACATGAACCGGCTGATGCAGTCCATCCGCCGGACCATCGAAGAGGGCGACGCCGAGGACGGCCCGGGAGCGGCGAAGACACCGCTGCGCACGCGCCGTGCCAAACCCGCGCACACGGAGCACATCATCGGTCGCTCGCCCCAGATCGAACGGGTCCGCCAGCTCATCGAAAAAGTCGCTCCGTCGGATGCCCGCGTGCTCATCACGGGCGAAAACGGCACCGGCAAGGAGCTCGTCGCCCGGTGGCTGCACGCCAAGAGCCAGCGGGCGGCAGCTCCATTCGTCGAGGTGAATTGCGCGGCGATCCCCTCCGAGCTGATCGAGAGCGAACTCTTCGGCCACGAGCGCGGCGCCTTCACTTCGGCCATCAAGCAGCGGCGCGGCAAATTCGAACAGGCCAACGGAGGCACGCTCTTCATGGACGAGATCGGCGACATGTCCCTCTCGGCGCAGGCCAAGGTGCTGCGGGCATTGCAGGAGAGCAAGATCAGCCGCGTGGGCAGCGACAAGGACGTCGAGGTCGACGTGCGCGTGATCGCCGCCACGAACAAGAATCTGCGCGAGGAGATCGCCAAAGGCAATTTCCGCGAAGACCTCTATCACCGCATCGGAGTCATCATCGTCAAGGTGCCCGCCCTGAGGGACCACACGGAGGACATTCCGCTGCTGGTCGAATATTTCATCCGGAAAATCTGCGGCGAATACCGCATGTCCGCAAAGGAGATCGCTCCGGAGGCCGTCGAAGCCTTGCAGGCGATGCCGTGGACGGGCAACATCCGCGAACTGCGCAACGTAGTCGAACGGCTCATCATCCTCAGCGGCGACCGCATCACGGCCGAGGACGTGAAGTTCTACTGCTGAATCAGCCCCGCTATCCCGGCGGGAGCCTCCACGATGCGCCACGCCCCGGCCTCGTCGAGTTCCGCACGTGCGCGGAACCCCCATGCGACGCCCGCGGAACGGATGCCGGCCGCGGCGGCCGTCTGCATGTCCACGCCCGAATCGCCGACGAACAACGCCTTCGCGCGCGCGACGCCCGTCGTCCGAAGAATCTCTTCGACCACCGCGGGATCCGGCTTCAGCGGCACCCCTTCGCGCTGTCCGAGCACGGCCGCGAACGGCACGTCCGCAAAAAACCGCCGGACCAGCTTCTCCGTACCGGCCTGAAATTTATTCGAGGCCACGGCCAGCTTCACGCCCCGTGCCGCGAGTTCGCCGAGCAATTCGGGGATTCCCGCATAAGGCCGGGTATGGATGTCGATGTGCTCCGTATAATAGCGCACGAAGTCGCGCCGCACGTCGGCCACCGTCTGCGGCGTCCGCAACGGTTCGGGCAGTGCCCGCTCCACGAGCCGCATGATGCCGTTGCCGACGAAACCGCAGTAATCCTCGTAGGTGTGCTGCGGCAGATTTCTCGCCGCGAGCACGGCATTGCAGCTGACGGCCAGATCGCCGATCGTATCGAGCAGCGTGCCGTCGAGATCGAATATCACGAGTTCAGTCATTTTCCTTATCGTTCGTTATCGCTCTGAAAGGTCCGTCCCGCGTCCGGGACCGTACGCGGCAAAAATAGTGAAAAATCGGCGAAAAAGCCATCGCACCTCAGGCGTGCCGCCGAATCCGCGCCACCTCCGTTTCGCTGCGCGGCGTTGGGGCCTTCCGGCTGCGGCGGGACGCTCTGCGCACCAACCGCCGGACGCACGCGCCCTCGGAACGTGAAATCGCACGGCCGCACGCCGCTCGGTAAACGATCCGGTTCGGAAGATGACGCTTGCGGCCTGTTTTTTCGGACCGTCGTTCTTTTTCCGACGATTATTGCTTATATTTGACAGGCAAACAGAGAAGAATATGGCAGCGACACTGCGCAGAATCGTGCGTTTCTACCTCGAAGGCTTCCGCGAAATGACCGTGGGGCGCACGCTGTGGTGCATCATTCTCATCAAACTCTTCATCATGTTCGCCGTCCTGAAACTCTTCTTTTTCCGCGATCCGCTGGCCGGATGCACCGATGCCGAGCGCCGCGACTGCCTCATGGAACGATTAACCGATACGCATAAACCCGGAACACAATGACGACAGACATCCTGCAAACCGTAGACTGGTCGCGGGCGCAATTCGCCATGACGGCCATCTACCACTGGCTCTTCGTCCCCCTGACGCTGGGCCTGAGTTTCCTCATCGCCATCATGGAGACCGTCTGGTACCGCACGGGCGACGAATTCTGGCGCCGGACCACCAAGTTCTGGATGCGCCTGTTCGGCATCAACTTCGCCATCGGAGTAGCCACGGGCCTCATCCTCGAATTCGAGTTCGGCACAAACTGGTCCAACTACTCCCACTTCGTGGGCGACATCTTCGGGGCCCCGCTGGCCATCGAGGGCATCATGGCCTTCTTCCTCGAAAGCACCTTCATCGCCGTGATGTTCTTCGGCTGGAACAAGGTCAGCCGCGGCTTCCACCTCACGGCCACATGGCTCACGGCCGTCGGCGCCAACCTCTCGGCCCTGTGGATTCTGGTGGCGAACGCATGGATGCAGGATCCCGTAGGTTGCACCTTCAACCTTCAGACCGTGCGCAACGAAATGACTTCGTTCTGGGACGTGCTCCTCTCCCCCACGGCGATCAACAAATTCTTCCACACCGTAACTTCGTCGTTCGTGCTGGCGGCGCTCTTCGTAGTCGGCGTGAGCGCATGGTATCTGTTGCGGGACCGCGAACGCCGCATGGCCTCCAAGAGCATCGCCATCGCCTCGGTCTTCGGGTTCGTCTTCGCCGTCGTCGCCGCATTGACGGGCGACAAGTCGGGTGCGGTCATCGCCCGCGTGCAGCCGATGAAGCTGGCTGCGATGGAGGCGCTCTACGACGGCGCGGAAGGCGCCCCGCTCACCGTCGTCGGCATACTGCGCCCCGAATCGCAGCGCGCGGAGGGCAAAGACCCCTTCTATTTCAAAATAGACATTCCGAAACTGCTCTCGATCATGAGCTATCGCGACGCCGAAGCCTACGTGGCGGGCATCAACGACCTCATCGACGGCAACCCCGAGCGAGGCATCCTCTCGACACAGGAGAAGATCGAACGGGGCCGCGCGGCCATCGCACAACTCGAACGCTACCGCGAAGCCGTTAAGAACGACGACCGCGCGACGACGGAGGAGATCGAAGGTCTGTTCGATCCCGCGACGCCCGAAGGCAAAGCCTTCCTCGCCGACCGGTTCGCCTACCTCGGCTACGGCTACCTCTCCTCGCCCGAGCAGGCCGTACCCAACGTGCCGCTGGTCTTCTATGCGTTCCGCGTGATGGTCGGCGCCGGTGTGTTCTTCATCCTGCTGTTGGCCGTCGTCTGGTGGCTCAACCGCCGCGACCGTCTGGCCGACAAGCGCTGGCTGCTGCGACTCGCAATCGCCTGCATCCCGCTCGCCTACCTTTCGTCGCAGGCCGGCTGGATCGTCGCGGAGGTCGGACGCCAGCCGTGGGCGATTCAAAACCTCATGCCGGTGAACATCGCCGCATCGGACGTGCCGAGCGGCGCCGTCTCCACGACCTTCTTTCTCTTCCTCGCGCTCTTCACGGCCCTCCTCGCCGCCGAGCTGAGCATCATGTTCCGCCAAATCAAAATAGGCCCTAAAGAGTAACCCGGATATGGAAACAATGACCTTTCTGCAGCATTACTGGTGGCTCGTGATCTCCCTGCTGGGAGCCTTGCTGGTCTTCCTGCTCTTCGTACAGGGCGGGCAGTCGCTGATCTACGGCATCGGCAAAACGGACGAAGAACGGACGATGCTCGTCAACGCCCTCGGCCGCAAATGGGAGACGACCTTCACCACGCTCGTTACCTTCGGCGGAGCGTTCTTCGCTTCGTTCCCGCTCTTCTATTCGACGAGTTTCGGCGGAGCGTTCTACGTCTGGATGCTGATCCTCTTCGTCTTCGTGATTCAGGCCGTGGCTTACGAGTTCCGCAGCAAGCCGCACAACGTGTTCGGCCGCAAGACTTACGACCTCTTCCTGATGCTCAACGGCATCGCCGGTCCTCTGCTCTTGGGCGTCGCGGTGGCGACCCTTTTCACGGGCGCCCACTTCACCGTCGACCGCCTCAACATCGCCGATCTGGGCGGCAACACCTCCATTTCGCAGTGGACTACGCCGTGGCACGGGCTGGAAGCCGTCGCCGATCCGCGCAACCTCGCACTGGGTCTCGCCGTGGTCTTCCTTTCGGGAACGCTCGGCTGCCAGTACTTCCTGAATGCCGTCGAAGACGCAACTCTCGCCCTGCGAGCCCGCAGAACGATGCGCACTTACGCCGTGCTCTTCCTCGTCTTCTTCCTCGCCTTTTTCGTATCGCTGCTCTTCGCCGACGGATACGCGGCCGACCCCGCGACGGGAACGATCTCCGTCGAACCCCGCAAATACCTGCACAATCTGCTCGAAATGCCCTACGTAACGGCCGTGCTCCTCGCTGGAGTGCTGTCGGTGCTGTGGAGCATCGTCGAGGGTTGGCGCGGCAACCGCAAGGCGATCTGGTTCGGCGGTTTCGGCACGGTGCTGGCCGTACTCGGCCTGCTGCTCTGCGCAGGCTGGAACCGCACGGCCTACTATCCGTCGCTGGCGGACATGCAGTCGTCGCTGACGATCGCCAACTCCTCGTCGAGCGAGTTCACGCTCAAGGTGATGAGTTTCGTTTCGCTGGCAATCCCCGTCGTACTGGCCTATATCTGGTATGCGTGGCGCTCGCTGAGCCGCCCGCCCATCACGCGCGAAGAGATGCAGGGCGACGACCACAAATATTGATTCGTCCCGAACGGAACCCGTAGAGCCGTCCATCCGAGCGTCCGACACGATCGCCGACACCGGCCCTCACGATTCCGCAATGAAAACGGGGGAAGTATCGCACGATTCGATACTTCCCCCGTCGCGGTCCGACGGAACGGACAGATTCGGGGCGGACAGTTCCGAGTCCGAGTCCGGGCTCCATGGCAAAGAAGATGCGTATCGGAACATACGCTCCGCCCGCGGCACCGATCCGGATGCGGCAGTCTGCCCCCGGAACCCGCGGTCTTCGCCCGCATTAGGCCGAGGGCGCCCCGCTATTCCCCGCCCTTTCCGAACGGATATTGATTCTGATGCACGTCCTCGAAACGCAGCCCTTTCTCGTAGGTGTGCATCGCACGACGGCTCATGCCCATCGACGAGAAGCCGCCGTCGTGGTAGAGATTCTGCATCGTAACCTTGCGCGTAAAATCCGAAAAGAGCGTCAGCACGTAGTTCGCGCAATCTTCGGCCGAAGCGTTGCCCAGCGGCGACATGTTCTCGGCGAACTCCATCAGGTCGCCCATGCCCAGCACGCCCTTGCCGGCTGTGGTCGGCGTCGGCGATTGCGACACGGTGTTGATGCGCACGTGTTTCTCGCGTCCGTAGATGTAGCCGAAGCTGCGGGCGATGGATTCGAGCAGCGCCTTGGCATCGGCCATGTCGTTGTAACCGTAGAGCGTACGCTGCGCGGCGATGTAGGAGAGGGCCACGATCGACCCCCAATCGTTGAGCGCGTCCTTCTTGCGTACGACCTGAATCGCCTTGTGGAACGAGATGGCCGAAATGTCGAGCGTCTTGGCCAGATAGTCGTAGTCCAGATCGTCGTACGTGCGCCCTTTGCGGACGTTGGGCGACATGCCGATCGAATGGAGCATGAAATCGAACCTGCCGCCGAAGTGCTCCATCGTGCGGTCCACGAGGTTCTCGAGATCCGCCACGCTGGTCGCGTCGGCCGGAACCACGATCGTGTCGCATTTTTCGGCCAGTTCGCCGATCGTACCCATGCGGATCGACACGGCGGTATTGGTAAGCACGATCCGGGCGCCCTCTTCGACGGCGCGCTCCGCCACTTTCCATGCGATCGACTGCTCGTTCAGAGCGCCGAAGATAAGACCCTTCTTACCTTTGAGAAGATTGGATGCCATGATTGTTCTCGGTTAAAAATTCCATAATAAATGCGAGGCGTTCGGGATAAAAATTCGGACAAAAGTAACAAAAATTTTCATCCCGCATACCATCGCTTCGCTCCGACCGTTGTAAATATGCCGAAATAACGTAAAAAATACGCTTCGGAGTTGCAAATTCGAATTTTAGTCCTTACATTTATCGTTCGAAATAGCTATTAATAACTTTTGTTAAACTTTAGATTCATGATTCTGAAACACTTTCTGAAATTCACGGCAGTCGCGGCTGCCCTCTTCAGCATGGGATTCGCAGCGTCCTGCTCGGACGACGATCCCGTCAAGGAGCCCTCTGGCGATTGGGACAAAGAGGTAAAGGCCAAAAAAGGCGTTTATACCTATGACGGAACGACGGACGACGGACTGGGAAATTTCATTTTCTGCTTCACCACGGCCAATGTTACGGACAACGCCCTGAGCGGCCCGGGCGACGTATACTTCTTCGACCTCTATTCGGGGGCATCCGACGCCGCAACTCCGCTGCCCAAGGCAGGAACATACACGTTCGACGCCACCAACTCCTATAAAGAGTGGACCTTCGCTCAGGACGACAGCTACTTCGGCACGGTGGCCTCCGGCTCGGACGAAGTCAGCGGCGAAACCAAATTCACGGACGGTACGCTCACCATCACCGTTTCCGGTTCGCAGGTAATCGCCGAAGCGCTCGTAACGCTCAACGGAGAGAAGATCAAGCTGTCGCTGACCTCGTTCTCCTACATAGCCGAGCAGGTGGAAGCCGTAGACCTCGAAAGAGATTTGAACCTCACCTGCGTGCGGACTGCGGGCGGCATATTAGGTGAAAACGGCGACATCTATCAGAACAACACGACTGCTTTCGTTCTGTTCAGCTATGCCGACAAAACGAACACAGACCTTCTGTGCCTCACTCTGATCGGCCCGGCGACTCCGGCCGGCACTGCATCGGTTCTGCCGGCAGGCACCTACACGATCGGAACGGAACCCAACGAACTCACCTGCATCGCCGGCGATGCCGATAATATTTACAGTACTCATTATGAAAATCCGAAAACAGGCGAATACGGCTGGCTGACCAGCGGCACGGTGAAAGTCTCCGTCGCCGACGGCATGGTTTACACCATCGAAGTCGATGCCAAGACCGACCTCGGATATAGCGTAAAATCCACCTACGTAGGCGGATTCGAATTCAACGGAGGCGCCGCCCCCACTACGACTCTTACGGAGGATCACAACATCGACTTTTCGAGTGTAACCAGCGGAAATCTGATTTTCTACGGCAACTGGGAAAACTGCGGCATGAATTTGATCGTCATCGACCTCGATCCCGCAAAGGCTAAGAAAGACGGATTGGTCATGTATCTTTTCCAGTCCAGCCTGAACAATCAGCTCGAAGAGCATACCTACGTGGCTTCCAACAATTTCGCGACCACGCCCTACTGTTTCATCCCCGGCTCCTTGAACGATGATAATACATTCAATCCGACGACCTTCTATATTTACGATGCACAGGGCCGAGGTACGGATGTACAGGCGCCGATCCACGCCGGCACGATCGAAATCACGCAGGACGGTGCCAACTGGAACTTCGAAATCGACGTTTACGACGATGCGAACAACCACATCACCGGAAGTTGGACGGGTCCGCTGAAGGTTCAGCAAAACTGATCTGGGGAAACGACCTCCAGTCGCAACTGCAAATAGAAAAGAGGCTGTCTAAAATCAATTAGACAGCCTCTTTTCTATTGGTACCGCTATCCGAGGCTTTTTTCCGAAGAGGCAATTCCCCATGGAGAGGGGAGGGAGCTTTTCGGACAGCCATCGGGTTCATCCCGAATCCCGGAAAAACGATAAGGGAATAAAAAGGATGAAAAACAAACGCACGATTGGCAACCGGCCCGTCTTACGCGCCTGCATCGCCGAGGAACATGCCCCTCACCGCGGCATCGGCTGCCGTTCCGGAACCGGCCGTCGCCGACGCGCTCAGCAGCATACGAAACACCGCATCCTCCAACTTACGATAAATTCCGCGCTCCGGCCCGATATTCGGTTTATTTATCGTACCTTTGGTCCGTAAACATACTCTTATGACCGAAACACAAGATTTCGGCGCGTTGGGTCTTTCGGACGAAATGCTCGAAGCCGTACGTGCCAAAGGGTTCGAAACCCCTACCGCCATTCAGACACTCACCATTCCCAGACTTCTCGGACAAAGCAACGATATCATCGCCCAGTCGCAGACCGGAACCGGAAAAACCGCCGCCTACGGGCTCCCGATCCTCCAGACGCTCAGCCCCTCGAAGGAGGGCGTGCAAGCCATCGTCCTCGTGCCTACGCGCGAATTGGCCTTGCAGGCGGCCGAGGAGCTCCTCTCCTACAACCGCGAACGCCGTCTCTCGATCACGGCCATCTACGGCGGGGCCGCCATGGGCGAGCAGCTCCGCCGCCTGTCGCGCGGCGCGGACATCGTCGTCGGCACCCCGGGCCGTGTGCTCGACCACATCCGGCGCGGTACGCTCCGACTGGATCGGGTGCGCTACCTCGTACTGGACGAGGCCGACGAGATGCTCAACATGGGTTTCGTCGAGGACGTCGAGGAGATCATGAGCCACACGGCCCGCGAGCGGCGCGTGCTGCTCTTCTCGGCCACGATGCCCGAGCGGATCGTGCAGTTGTCGAAAAGCTACATGCACGACACGGAGATCGTGCGCGTCGAGCACAAGCAGCTCACGGCCGACCTCACCGACCAGATCTGTTTCGAAGTACGCGAGACCGACAAATTCGACGCCCTCACGCGCATCATCGACATCGAACCGGAGTTCTACGGCATCGTATTCATGCGCACGAAGGTAGCCGCAGACGAGATCGTGCAGAAGCTCACCGAACGAGGCTATGCGGCCGAAGCGCTTCACGGCGACGTGTCGCAGGCCCAGCGCGAAAAGATCCTCCGCAAATTCAAATCCAAGGCAGCCAACATTCTCGTGGCCACCGACGTAGCCGCCCGCGGCATCGACATCGGCAACCTCACCCACGTAATCAACTACTCGCTGCCGCAGGATTCGGAGAGTTACGTGCACCGCATCGGACGCACGGGCCGCGCCGGCAATCAGGGGACGGCCATCACCTTCATCTCGCCGTCGGAATTCCGGAGATTCGGACACATGGTGCACGACATCAAGGCCGACGTGCGCAAGGAGACCCTTCCCACGGGGCAGGACATCGTGGCGATGAAGCGTGCACGCATCTGCGACGAACTGCGCCAGATCGTCGAAAACGGGACCTATGCCGACTACACCGACATGGCCCGCGAACTGTTGGCCGGCTACGAACCCGACGTAGCGCTCGGCGCCCTGCTGCGTCTGGCGTTCCGCAGCGAACTGGATCAGAGCAGCTATCCCGAAATCCGCTCTTTCTCGGTCGACCGCAAGGGTACGGCGCGCCTCCTGCTCGGGTTGGGACGGCGCAACGGCTACACGGCCCGTAAGATCGTCGACATGCTCAAATTCAGATGCGGACTGCGCGACAAACACATCGACGACGTGAAACTCTTCGACGATTATTCGCTCGTTACCGTGCCCTTCTGCGAAGCCGAGAAGGTCGTCCGCAGCCTCAATGCGCGGGGCAAACGCCCCATCGCCGAGATTGCCGAAACCGAAACGGCCGGGACGACGGCGCCTGCGGTGCGGCCGTCGCGGAAAACGCGCGGTCGGTCCCTTCCGACGAACGGAACGGCCCGCCCCGAACGGAAGGCGGAACCCGTCTTCCGAGCCGCCGCACCGGATTCGCCGGCAGCCCCGACGGCACCGGCGGACAGCAACGCAGGATTCGACTGGTCGGCCTTCATGCGATTCGACGACGGCTCGAAATGGGATCGCAGCGAAAAGGGTTCCAAAACCCTCAGCGTCCGCAAAACCCCGAAAAAGTCCGTTTCGGCTGCCGAACGCATCGCCTCCAAAAGAAAGAAACGTTAAGAACCGCAACAGGATCGAAAGGGAGGTATTTATTTCTTCCCTTTCGCACATTGGCTCCATGATAGCACATTCAGATTATTATTACATAATATTAGGTCATATAAATATTCTATATGGATTTATATAGTTAGTTATTCACCATATTCTTTTATTCTTACGGGGTTAGGTGTAAATTCAAAGCGTAAAAACCCGTAAAGTATAAAGTTTACAGATATGATGAACGAGACTAACAGACTACGCCGTCGTGAATTTATCTGTGACATTACCCGCCTCTTATTCGATCCGGGGTGCCACAGCAGAAGCAAAATGTGGATTTGGGAAAATTTCATCCGTCCCGCACTCGGCATCGGTTATCAGACCTATCTCAGAGAGTCCAAAATGGAGGTCTCTTTCGACACCGACCGGATCGTACGGCTCGTTGCCAAACTGGACATCCTCGCCGAGCGGGGACGTCTCATGCTGGAACGCCACAACTGTCTTCAAAAACTGCCCGAAACATCGCAGATCGACGAAACGCTGCGCCGCCTTAAAGAAGAGACCGGAGCATGACCGCGCTGGATCGCTGCACGTTGGAGATCGGCGATCTCTACGTGTTCACCGACGAGACGAATGCTCGCCGCGTGTGGGGTATTTTCGAAGGTCTGGACGAGGCAGGCCGCATTCTTCTGGGTTCCGAAACCGAAGATTTCAGCAACTATCGGCTGCACACCACGCTGCCCGAAGAGTTCTCGCATGCCGAGAGCGCAACGCGGAGCGATCTGCTGGACTACGCCTACAATCTGGGCTTCAACCGCCTTTAACGGGTCTTGTACTCGGTGGGCGACATCCCCGTCTGATGCTTGAAGTACTTGCCGAAGAATGACTGCGTCGAGAAGTTGAGCCGGTAGGCGATCTCCTGTATGCTCAGATCGGAGTATTTGAGCAGCGTCTTGGCTTCGAGTACCACGAAATCGTCGACCCACTCGGCCGCCGACCGGCCGCTGACCTCCTTGATGACCGCCGACAGATACTTGGGCGTGATGTAGAGCTTGTCCGCATAGAATTTCAGCGACCTTTCGGAGCAGTGGTACTGGTCGAGCAGCGCCATGAACTGCTCGAAAAACATTTTCCGGCGGCTTTTGACCGGTCTGTGAACGGCCGAAGGTACGGCCGCATTCGTCGAGAGCACGTCGCAGAACGTATGGATCATGGCTGCAATCAATCCGTTGGTGATTTCGGCCGTATGCGGGCTGTGCCGGCTCACCGTATCGCGCAACAGGGCGTAGTATCGTTCCAGCAGCACGATATCTTCCTCCCGCATCCGGATGCACGACTCGTTCTGAATCTGCATGTAGAGCGGCACGACGTTCCTCATGTCCACATGGAGGTTTTTCAGAAAACGGGTCGAAAGAATAAACCCGCACGACGTGAAATCCGTCCGGCAACGGTCTTCCGCTCCATACTCGACCTGCACGATGTTCATCGGCATGCTCACGACCACCATCCCCTCCGTTATCTCATACTCCTTGAGATTGATCCGGCAGCGGATGCGTCCGCCCTTGCAGAGGATCGCCGCCAACGCATCGACCCGGCACGGATTTTCGAACAGTTTCACGTCCCGGATCTCGTCGAACATCATGAAATCGTCGCCGATGCAGTGCCCGGCGTCGATTTCCGCCATCTCGCGTAATTGTCCTATCGAGAAGCTGGGCAGCACTTCATTCTCCATATAAGTCGAATTTTTCGACAAATATAAATCATAGAACAGTAATATTTAGTACGTTTTCACCTATTTTCAACTTTTAGAACAACAGCCGCGACGTCGGGGACTTTAATGCCCCGCCGCTTTACCGGACCTTTGTATCGAGTAAAACAAGTAAAATCCGAACCATGAAGAATCACTGGATGAAAACGGCGCTCCTCGCAGCGCTCACGGCCGCGGCGGCCGGATGCGGCGGCCGCACGCAGGCTCCACGGGAACGGACGGTCCGCGTTCGAACCGTCGCGGCTGCCGCCGACTCGCTGGCGCAGTCGCGCGAATACATCGGCGTCATCGAAGAGGAGACGGCCTCGGTGCTGAGTTTTTCCGTTCCGGGAACCGTGAAGCACATATCGGTGCGCGAGGGGATGCGCGTCCGCTGCGGCGAACTGCTCGCCGAATTGGAAACGGCCAATCTGCAAAGCGCCCACGAGGCGGCACAGGCCACGCTGCATCAGGCCGAGGATGCCATGCGACGTTTGCAGCAGCTCTATGACAAGGGCAGTCTGGCCGAAATCCAGTATGTCGAAGCGCAGACCAAACTGGCACAGGCCCGCTCGGTCGCCGAGATAGCAGCCGAGAATCTTGCCGACAGTCGTCTCACGGCCCCGTTCGACGGCGTGATCGGCCGCCGCAGCGCGGATGCGGGCGAAAACGTCATGGCCGGACAGCCCGTCCTGACGCTCTTCGACACGCATACCGTCCATGCGAAGATCGCGGTTCCGGAAAGCGAGATCGCCTCGCTCCGCACGGGCGACCGCGCCGTCGTCCGCGTGGCGGCGCTCGGCGACCGCACGTTCGAAGGCACGATAACCGAACGGGGCGTCGCCGGCAATGCGCTGTCGCACACCTATGAAGCGAGAATCCGGCTCCGGAACGGCAACGGAGCTCTCCTGCCGGGCATGGTATGCAGCGCCGCCACGCTGGACGCGGATGCCGCGCCCGCCATCGTGCTGCCTGTGCGGGCCGTGCAGGTCGCGCACACGGGCAGCCGTTATGTCTGGACCGTGCGCGACGGCCGTGCCGTCCGCACCGAAGTGGTCGCAGGAGCGCTCACCGCACGGGGTGCGGTCATCCTCGCAGGTCTTCGCAGCGGCGACCGCGTCATCACGGAGGGAGCCCACAAAGTCGGCGAAGGCACTAAAGTGGAGGAGCTATGAGACGTGCGGGATTCATCGAAGGGGCGATGCGCTACCACCGCATCGTCTGCCTCATCGCCCTGCTGCTCGTCGCACTGGGCATCTATGCCCTCTCGACGATGCCCAAACAGGAGTTTCCGCCCTTCACCATCCGGCAGGGCGTAGTCGTGGGCGTCTACCCGGGCGCCACGTCGAACGAAGTGGAGGAGCAGCTCGCCAAGCCGCTCGAACGCTTCCTGTTCACCTACGGCGAGATCAAGAAGGCCAAGACTTACTCCATGTCGCAGGACGGCGTCTGCTACATCATGGTGGAACTCGACGACGACATCCACGACAAAGACCGCGTCTGGTCGAAGATCAAGCACGGCATCGCGGGCTTCAAGTCCCAACTGCCCGCCGGAGTGCTGGCACTCGTGGTGAACGACGACTTCGGCGACACCTCGGCGCTGCTCATCTCGCTCGAATCGGAGGAGAAGAGCTACCGCGAGCTGGAGAGCTACCTCGACGATCTGGAAGGGCGTCTGCGGCGGATCGAGTCGGTCTCGAACCTGCGCCGTTACGGTTTGCAGCAGGAGCAGATCGGCGTCTACATCGACCGCGACCGCCTCGCGGCCTACGGCATCGACAACAAAGCGCTCATGGCCCACCTCTTCGCACAAGGTTTCACCACCGCGGGCGGGTCGGTCGAAAGCGGCGGATCGGAACTGCCGATCCATTTCGCCGCGAGCTACGATTCGGAATACGAAGTCGCGCAGCAGATCGTCTGGAGCGACCCGGCAGGCAATGTCATCCGGCTCAAGGACGTCGCGCGCATCGTGCGCGAGTACGACGATCCGGACAGCTACATCACCAACAACGGCCGCAAATGCCTGATCCTCTCGATCGAAATGCGCGAAGGCCACAACATCGTCGCCTACGGCGAGGAGGTGGACGAAGTGCTGTCCGAGTTCCGTGCCTCGCTGCCTGCAGGGGTTGCGATCGACCGCATCGCCGACCAGCCCAAAGTGGTGGGCGATTCGGTTCGCTCGTTCGTGCGCGACCTCTTCGTCTCGATCGCCGTAGTAATCCTCGTCATGCTGGTGCTCTTTCCGTTCCGCTCGGCGATCGTCGCTGCGGTCTCGATCCCCGTGAGCGTCTTCATCTCGCTGGCGGTGATGTACGTCGCGGGCATCCCGCTGAACACCGTTACCCTCGCGGCGCTGATCGTCGTGCTGGGCATGATCGTCGACAATTCGATCATCGTGGTGGATGCCTATCTGGCCAACCTCGACGCCGGCATGTCGCGCTGGTATGCCGCCGTGCGCAGCGCCAAAGATTATTTCGGGTCGATCCTGCTGGCCACGTGCTGCATCTGCATCATCTTCTACCCGCTGCTCGTAACCATGACCGGACAGTATCTCGACTTCCTCAAAGACTTTCCGTGGACGCTGACCATCTCACTCATGATGTCGCTCGTGCTGGCCATGCTCTTCATCCCCTATCTCGAATACCTGCTCATCCGCAAGGGCCTCGCCGCCGACCGGAGCAAAGCCCCCAAGAAGTTCGACATGCTGGGCGCCGTGCAGCGCTGGTACGGCCGTGCCCTCGACTGGACCTTCCGCTGGCCCCGGCTCACCATGCTCGCCGCCGCCGGATCGGTCATCGCGGCCGTCGCGCTGCTCATGGGACTCGACGTGCGGATGATGCCGCGTGCCGACCGCGACCAGTTCGCCGTGGAGATCTACCTGCCGCAGGGTACGGCGCTCGGCCGCACGGCCGAAACGGCCGACAGTCTGCGCCGCATCCTCGCAGCGGACGGACGCGTGAAATCCGTAACGTCGTTCATCGGCACCTCGTCGCCCCGGTTCCACATGTCCTATGCGCCGAACATGCCGTCGAAACACTATGCGCAATTCATCGTCAACACCGTATCGGTCGAAGCCACGCGGCAGTTGCTCGACGAGTACACCGACCGCTATGCCGACTACTTTCCCGGTGCCTACGTGAAATTCAAGCACCTCGACTACCAGACCGTCGCCAACCCCATCGAAGTCCGTTTCCGCGGAGAAGACATCGCGGCGCTGAAAGAGGTCGCCGACTCGTTGATGCACCGCATGCGCTCCATCGACGAACTGGTGTGGATCCACACCAACTTCGAGGAGCCGTTGGCGGGCGTCGAGGTCCGGCTCAAACCCGTCGAAGCGGCGCGGCTGGGCATAACGAGAGCCTCGGCCGAGCTGGAGACCGCGACCGCATGGTCCGGTTTCGCCGCCGGCACGGTCTGGGAGGGCGACTATGCGCTTCCGATCGTCCTGAAGGACGACGGCGCCGGCGACACGCCCGACCGGATCGGCGACCGCTATGTGGCCACGGGTATCCCGGGCGTCTCGGTCCCGCTGCGTCAGGTGGCCGACATCGTACCCGACTGGCACGAGGGGCAAATCGTCCGCCGCAACGGCGTGCGCACGCTGAGCGTCATGGCCGACGTGAAACGCCACGCCAACGAATCGGCCGCCTTCGGCAAGGTCGCCGAAATTCTCGACCGCGAAATCACGCTGCCCGAAGGAGTTTCGGCCGAACTCGGCGGCATCGTCGAAAGCGACCGCGAAATCGTCGAACCGATCGTGGAGACCATCGTCGCCGGCCTGTTCATCATCTTCCTCTTCCTGCTGCTGAACTACAAGAAAGTCTCGCTTTCGGTCGTGTCGCTCGTCTCGATCACGCTCTGCCTGTTCGGCGCCGCGTTCGGACTGTGGATCACCGGCACCGCCTTCGGACTGACCTGCGTACTGGGCATCGTGAGCCTGATGGGCATCGTCGTGCGCAACGTAATCATCATGTTCCAGCACGCGGAGGAGCTCCGCCGCAACCGGCACGTTCCGGCCCGCGACGCGGCCTACGACGCGGGCAAACGACGCATGCTCCCCATCTTCCTCACCTCGGCCACGACGGCCGTGGGCGTCGTGCCGATGATCGTCAGCAACAGTTCGCTCTGGACCCCGATGGGCATCGTCATCTGCTTCGGCACGGTAGCCGCCATGATTCTCGTGGTAACGGTGCTGCCCGTAACCTACTGGCAGCTTTTCGGCAACGCTAAAACGAATTCGGACTATGATACGAAATAAAATCCTGCTGCTCCCGGTCCTGCTGTGCACCGCATCGGTCTGCGCGCAGACGACCTACACCCTCGACCAATGCCGCACGATGGCGCTGGAGCACAACGTGAAAATCCGCAACGGAGCGCTCGACACCCGCATCGCGGATCAAAGCGCCAAAGAGGCCTTCACCCGCTACTTTCCCCAGATCGCGGCCGCGGGAACGATCTTCCGGTCGAGCGATCCGATGCTGCGGGCCGACATCGCGCTGCCGGATATTCCGGCACTCGCGGCGCTCGGATTCCCCGCGTCGATGCCCTTCGAACTGATGGACCGTGGCAAGGCCGCGGGCATCACGGCGATGCTTCCGCTTTTCGCAGGCGGGCAGATCGTCAACGGCAACAAACTGGCGCGCGCGGGCCGCGAGGCCAGCGCATGTCGGCAGACGCTCACCGAGAACGAAGTCGCAGCAACCACCGAACGTTATTTCTGGCAGATCGTGGCCCTCAACGAGAAACTCCGCACGATCGAAGCCGCCGAAGCCCAGCTCGCGGAGGTATACAAAAACGTCTCGACCGCCGTGGAAGCGGGCATTTCGACCCGCAACGACCTGCTGCGCGTAGAGCTCCAGCAACAACGCACGGCCAGCGACCGCCTCCGCGTCGAGAACGGACTGAAGGCCGCGAAGCTCCTGCTCCGCCACCAAACGGGAATCGAGACGCGCGACTTCGAGGTCGCATTCGACGGATTTCCCGCCGTGGAGCCGCCCGACCGCTACTACCTCTCGCCCGAGGAGGGGGCGGACCGGCGCGCCGAAATGCGCCTGCTGGAAGCTCAGGTCGAAGCGGCCCGCTACCGCAAACGGATGGCGCTCGGAAAAAACCTCCCGACGGTGGGTATCGGCGCAGGCTACGTCTATCACGATTTCACGGACAAAGACACCGATTTCGGGATGGTCTTCGCCAGCGTCTCGCTGCCGATCTCGGCATGGTGGGGCGGCTCGCACGCCCTCAAGCGCGAGCGGCTCAAGCAGCAGCAGGCCGAGAACGACCGCGAAGATGCCCGCGGCATGATGCTCGTCGAGATCGAATCGAAGTGGAACGATCTGCAAGAGGCCTACAGCCAGATTCTCCTTTCGGAACGCTCGATCGCCTCGGCCACGGAAAACCTGCGCCTCAACAACGACTATTTCCGCGCCGGCACGGTCCCGCTCACCGACCTGCTCGACGCGCAGACCCTCCTGCAACAGAGCCGCGATCTGCGCACCGACGCCTGCACGGCCTACTACGAAAAACTCACGGCCTATCTTCAGGCCACGGGTCGTTGACCCCGAGAAGCACCTCGGGAAAGGAGAGCCGCAAGCAGGGTAGAACGGTCGCTGCAGCAGATGCGGACGCCCCGATCGGGAAAGCGGACTAAGCCGCGGCACCGGTCCGCCCGATGCCGCAGCCGCAACGGGCTGCCGCTTCGGAAAGCAGCGGCAGGGACGGCGGTTCGCCCCCACGAGCTCCCGCGGCTCCGGTCGGTCAGGTCGGTCAGGTCGGTCAGGTCGGTCGGGTCGGTCCCCGGCCGCGGAAATTCCGACGGGACCGGCTCGTGCGGACCGGTATAGCGGCGCACAGGCAAAAATCTTCGTTGCTTTGCGCGGAAATCAGAAAATAAATGCTACCTTTGCACCGCTCTCAGGAGAGATGCTCGAGTGGTTGAAGAGGCGCGCCTGGAAAGCTCGTATACGTCTCAAGCGTATCAGGGGTTCGAATCCCCTTCTCTCCGCCAGAGGATGAGGATGTTACGACAAGTAACATCCTCATTTTGTTTTAGTTGCGCATCTAACTGTTTGATTGTTTGTCCGTTCAGCGTCCCTTTTTTGCTGAATATGACTACTTCAGGACGGCAAACAACTGATTATCAACAGGCAAATATCCACCTAATAGACATCTTGCGGTAACCTGTTCGTAACCGCAATAGACATTGCGCGTAACCCGACTACAAACGTCTGAAATACGACTACTTCTGACTATACTGCTTTGGCTTTCAGTAAATTATTGATATTTAACTTTGTATCACCAAATAACAGAGAGTATGAAAGCAGACAAAAAAGCAAGCAAGAACACCTTCAGCGTGATTTTCGTCATTCAGAAGGGCAAATGTCGTCCTGATGGCAAAGCACCCATCGTAGCACGCATTACCGTCAACGGGGAGATGGTACACTTTTCGACCAAGATGTACATAGAACCCGAACGATGGCTTCCCCTGGAGTACAAGACTAAGGGACAAATTCATGAGGAACAGGTGATCAACAGCACCCTGTTCGATTTTCACGCCACGATCAAACGCAAGTACAATGATATGATTTATCGCGGCGAGGTAATAACGGCAAGTAAGATCAAGAGTTCCATACTCTGCCAGGACGAGCGCAGTATGACACTCATTGCGTTGTGCAATAAATACATTGAGGACTACGAGAAACTTGTACTGACACAGGACTACGGCCAGGAGTCCTTCTTCCGATATAAGGTTTGCCGCAATCGCCTGCAGGAGTTTCTCCGGGATGAGTTCAAGGTAAGTGACCTTCCCTTGCAGGATATCAACAAGCGTTTTCTGGACAAACTATACCTTTGGCTACGCTCGGCACATCGGCTCAACAATAATACTGCAGTAAAGTTTATCCACCGCTTTGCCTCCATATACAAGATGGCAAAAGACAACGGATGGGTTGCAGCAGACCCTTTCAAGCAACAAAAACTACACCTTGACAAGGTGGACCGGGGTTATCTTACGATCGAAGAGGTTTCCCGTTTGTACAATAAGGAATTTGAAAGCCTGCGGCTGGAGCAGGTCAGAGACATATTTATATTCAGCTGCTATACAGGATTGGCGTACATTGATGTTTACAACCTCACGGAAGACCAGCTGAATGTATGGGCTGATGGCAATACCTGGATCAGTTTTCATCGACAGAAGACCAAAGTCCCGTTCAACGTGCGACTGCTGGATGTGCCGCTCCAGATTATTGAGAAATACAAACACTTCCGTAAAGGCAAACGTCTGCTCCCCGTACCGTCAAACCAGAAGTGCAACGAGTATCTGAAAGAGATTGCCGAAGTCTGCGGGATCAACAAGAACATAACTTTTCACGTTGCCCGTCACACTTTTGCCACAACCATTACCTTGGGAAATGGCGTGCCAATCGAAACCGTCTCAAAGATGCTTGGGCATACGAATGTGCGCACGACACAAATCTACGCCCGTATCACCGACCAGAAAATCAACGTAGATATGGAGAGTCTCGCCGCGAAGCTCAACGGAATCTTCACTGCTCCCCTGACTCCATCCAAGGAGTCTGTCCGTCGAGAGCAACATCAGCGTGAGGTACAGAAGTTCGCAGTAGCGGCCGGCCTGGCATAAAACCACTCCTCCATAGAGCCGACAACGGCAACCAGGCACCGACATAAGGTGCCTGGTTTTTCATTGCAATGTCCATCCCTTGCTTGTGGCGATTGCTTTTTGTGTTTCGGAGAGCTTGGCAAGATTCTTTGCTCCCAGCGTGCAGGTCTTATCCGTCACGCCATCGGCTAAAGCATTAAGCAGGGAGAGAAGACTCTCAAGCGTAAGTTTTGGGCAACCGTTAGCCCAAATATCTACCGAGATCGTACCGGTAAAAGATACACTCTCCAGGTTTCTGCAGGCGGTGAATGTAGTATCAATCTGCGATTTCACATTACTGAAGTCGAGAGGCTGGACAATTGTCACCAACGAAGAGCAACCGTGAAACAACTCCGATGCGGAGGTTATGGCCGAAGTATCCAATCCTTCAATACGGGTCAGAGTCTCGCAACCATAGAATGCCCACATCATATTGGTGACATTGGCCGTTTCAAGGACTCCGACCTGCGTGAGAGCCGTACATCCGTAACACATCTGATACATAGATGTCAACTGTCGGAAATCCAAGTATGCAGGCAATTTGCTCAATGACGTATTACCCTTAAAAAGTTGGTATCCCGATCGGACGTACTGTATACCACTCGGAATTTGCTTTACCTTGTACGCAAGTTCGTACAAAGTGTCCGTTAAGGTTGCAGAAGCCCCTTGGGCAGCGATATGAAGGGCAAAGAGCGAACGTACTTGTGAAAGGCGTGATATGAGAGGTGTAAAATCAGCCATAAGTTATCCGATGATTTGTGCGAGTGAAGCGGCAAGTTCCGCTATTCCGAGCGAATCCTCCAACTGAACGATCAATGATTCATAAGTTATTGCGTATGCCTGCCCTCCGCGCTCTATTTCCAACAGGTCGGTAGGCGACATTGTGCTGGTTTGCGTAAGATCTCCGATGGTTACGCCGTTTGCTGTTTCTGCCATACAATATATTTATTCAGTGTATTCTTCAAAGCAACACATTTGCAGGTAAGTTACCAACCACCAGCACTTGCCCGCATATATCCCGGGTACGGCAACAAGTTGCAGGATTCCCGCATAACACTTCACTCGTTGCATCCTGTCAAATCCGAAATCATTCTGCTTGATCGATGAGAGTATGCCCGACTCGGCATCGTCTACGGCAAGGATGATATCTGGAGAGGAGCGTGTTCTCACAGGTGTGTCATACAATGTCAGCACATTGCCGATATACTCGTTTGAGGTCGGAAGATTGATCCATATTTTATAGTCCTGATATTGCTCGCCAATTGTTTGCAGATTCATATTCCTGTCCACGGTGTACTTCCGTGTAGCGGTGTTATAGCGGGTGCCTTCTTCTCGCAATGTTTTGAATGGAATGCGTATATGCCCCGAGAATACACCCGTAGCCATTTCTATATGTCCATCTTCGTAGATTCGGGTCTTAGCCGTACCTGCATTCTGTATACCATCTGCTCCGGCAAAGAGCATCAGTTTACCGTGCTTCTCATCGACCGTTCCCGAAATGGCACTGCCGGCCATACCGGCCACAACCCGGGCATTATTCTCATCCTTTACCCCGACAAACCCTGACAATACCACACCGCTTTGACCATCTATTTCAGTCGTTACATCGCGGAAATTATCGCGCAGATATTCCAGGTCACTCTGTTGTCCTTGCTCTTCGGATGCGGCACGTATCGTTTTGACGATTATAGCGCGAGCCTCATAGTAAGCTGCAATATCCTGGAAATCGGGTTCGATGGTAATATACTCGGGAGTTGACCGGGTATATTTCTCGATAGCCGTTACCGCCAAAATATAGGCATTGACATAGTCATCCCACGCGGCATCCTTTTTACGGATGATGCGCAGCTGCGAATTTGCAATGCGGCCGGCTGTGGCGGTTACGCGTCTGTACTCTCTGACAAGATAAGTGTCGGCATCGAGAAGCAACTGCTCATACTCGGAACGTATGTCCTGCAAACGCTCTTTTAGAAAGGACTTCTCGACGGGGGACACCACTTCATCGGAGTTTATCTTTGCCAACGTATCACAAGCAGAATCGAGTTCTGCCTGAAGCGCATCAAGGTCTGTACCCTCCTCCGGGCGCAGGGGATCAATGCGTCCGAAACGTAATACTCCCCCCTTGAATGAGATTCCGCAACCACTTGTGCGGTTATATAGTTGCACGTCACCCGTTCGTGAGTCGAACCAGTTATCTCCCAATACGTCGCTTATGTATCCCTGGAGGTAGACGTTCTTCAGATAGGCAGAATAACCGCGCATATCAAGCCCGTGTGCTGCAAGATTCGCCAAATCTCCGAACTGTGCCGCGATGTTCTCCACTCCGATCGTCCAGGTATTCATTCCCACCAGATAGCGGTCATAGGTTCGCGTTGTATAGTGCGAAGCCTGGCGTGAGGTATCGGTAGTATTGCCTATTGCCACGATGTTCATCATCTCTATCGGATGATACGCAAAACCCTCGCGCAGTTCATATCTCCACTCTCCGAAAGTCTGCTCATCGAGACACTCAACCAGCCGGAAATAGCAGGTTGTAAATCCGGCAAAGGTCCGTATGCCTTTTGAGTCATCGCTGTCCTCCGTAGGCTCCGTGAAGTTCCCCACCGTTGAACTTTTGAAGATGCCCATACAAAGATCATCCCTACGCAACGATGCAACCTCGCCAGGTTCAAGTTTAAGGCTCAAGCGGCAATGGTCCTTGTCTACGGCCAACACGACACCGGCTCCCGGAGCACTCCATTTATCACCCACCGTGGTCTCGACACGGTTATAACGGAATTCAGGCACGTCCAGAAACTCCTCAAGGCGCAAATTGCGCATATAGGCATTGCCTTCGACCGAGAAGTTTCCTTGAATAGATCCTCCCGAACGGTTCAGTTTCTCATCAAGAGCCGACTGTAATCCTTGCACCTGGGCTATGGGATGCGTGTGTGCCTTGGGCGCTACCCGTTCCTGCAACTCCTTACCACGGATTTTCATCGAGGCCTCCGCCTGCGGAACATCAACAATGAACTCAAACTCATCGAAATGCTCCATCTGCCCTGCGGCCGAAGCCAACTCCTGTATGCGGATCTCGTTCATAAAATTTTATTTGTTTTTATTCACGCAATTAACTATCTTTGAAAAACTAACCACTACAACTATGAACAAGTTCTGGACTTTTATTGCAGGAGCCTTTTCAGGTATCCTTCTGACGATCGTTGTTCTGTTGATCATTGGTTCTGCCAAAGGCGAATCCTCCATCCCCGGCCTTACCACATTTGAAGAAAGAGGACAGATGATGGAAGCAGAACAATACAGCATCATACAGACATTAAGTGACTCATACGCTTTAGCCATGGAGATCAGCCTTGACAGGTTTAACGACCTTGATATATCCTCCTTGCCTTCCATGCTGACTCCCGTTTTACTTATTGGTGACGAAACCACGCATTTTTATGATGGTCTTGAAGTTAAAGTCACGAACAACAAGCGTTTCTATCAAGTGGGAACTTATAAATACGAAACCAAATCGGAGGATTGGAAAACTGTCCCGGCTGTTATGTTGCTTGAGCAGAAGTAACTGCGACCTATCCTCCTAAAATCGAGGTTTTGAAGTTCTCCTTGCCGAGGACATAGACCAAATCCCGACCCTTGGCAGTCAATTGACCGCCAAGGGTTATTTGTATCTTCTGCGATGCTCCGGAAGCCGGGAGCATAGCCTGCAGTTTCGACAAGGGCGCAATCACTTCAGGGTCTGCCACTGCATTGGGATTATCTCCGACCAGAGCGAGAGTCTTGCCATATGCCAGGCCTCCCGTTGCAAGAGCCGGGACACTATCCTTTGCATTCTTGTTGATGAGAGCCGTCATAATGGCAGCCGCAGCAACCATCGCTGCGCCTACGGCAATCGCGGCCCATGGATTCGCAAGCACAGATTTTAGAGCCGTTTTGAACGCAATAATCATCACTCCGAACTCGATAAGCTGCGCACCGATATTACGCAGAAACGAGGCAAACTGCGTAAGTATGGCTTTGAGCAGACCTCCGAATCCGAGATCTCCGGCAATGATTTGCCCCAATGCCTCGGCTGCAGCCACAATGCTGTCTGCAAGAAATGCGGATACCTGCTCATCGAAGCGTTGCATTGTTGTCGCCACGGTCTGTGAAACGTGTTCCAGAGCAACGGAAAAAGCCACTCCTTTGTTTGTCAGCGTCTGTGTATAGTTCCCCACCATCGCCACCGTGTCGGCAACATTCTTCTGCAGTAGCGTGCTGTTATCCGAGGCCCACCCATAGATGCCTTCACGCACCGAAGCCCATATCGCCCTCATCCGACGTGAGTATTCCGATGCAGCTATCTTTATATCATCGATCTTCAACTTCGGTCGGGGAAACGAAATCTCCATCTGCGGAGTTACAACAGCAGTATTCTTCCCGATCGGGGCAAGATCCGCCGGTGTTATATTTTGTAGCTGTTGCAACTCCTTGCGCAAGCGCTCAATCTCCACATTGCAGGCGGCAATATCCTCAATGGAACTCTCCGGCAACAACTTTTTCTTTTCGAGTTCTTCGATCTGCTTTTGCAGATGTCCGATCAACCCCAAAGAGGTTTCACCATGCCCGGCAGCCTGTTGCATCTTCTCCATCAGAGTTTCACTCTGTTGCTCGGCTACGGCCATCATGCGATTCATCTCCTCCTGTTGCTTCTGCTCCTGAGCCTGCATCTCTTTTTTGCGTTCTATGGCCTTTGTAAGCAGTTCATACTCCTTACGAAGTGGAGCCATCTGTTCAGGATCTGCAATCTTCTGAATGGTAAAACCCGCAATGATGCCATTGGGAACAATCCGGTTTTTTGTCGTAGCAGCCGCAATCTCTTTTTGCTTTTTCAGGTTCTCCTGCAATTTCCGCTCAAGGGTGGCCAAATCATCAGCATTGGCCAACTCATCGACCATTTTTTGCTTCTGTACCTTGGCATAGGCAAAGGCGGCCCCGAGAGCCAGCAGTGCTGAAACAATCAGACCTACAGGAGAGAGCAATGCCGTAAATCCGGCCGCCAGCATAGGGATGATCTTGATAACGCCTCCAATGCCAAGCGTAAGCGGTCCAATGGCTGCCACGACACCGGCAATCGCAACAACGACTCTCTTTATTTCCGGAGAAAGCGTCTGAAGCCAGGATACGATACCAGAGAGTGCCTTCGTGACCTTTGTGGCCAAAGGCATCATTGCAAAGCCGATCTGCTCAAGAAAATCGCCCCATGCATTCTGGAGTTGGCGCATGACACCTAACCCAACCGAAGCCGCGCCCTCGGCAAAACCTTTATAGTTCTTCAGAATAAAATCTACGGCTTCTCCATTTTTAAGTTGCTCTGTCGTCAGCTCCTTGAGTTTGGGAATGCTTTCGCCCAACTCACCCGTGAGCCCTCCGTAGGTCTTGGCAAGATTCTTTACAGCTGAGTCAAGCGTCATTCCGGTTGCGGCTGACAATTGCGCTGAAGCTTCGATGACTCGGCCAATCTGCTCCTCGGTCATACCCAGCGATGCAAGATAAGCCTGCTGACCGATGATAACCTCATCACCCAGCACTGAGCGTGATTGCAGTTCTCCGGCTTGAGCAATAAGCCTTTGTTGTACATCACTGCGGCCGCGCAAAGCTGTCAACAACCGTTTCTCGGCCTGTTGTTGGGTGTCGGCATTCTTCAACGCCACAACCCCCAGGGCTGTCAACGGAGCGGTGAGTGCAACCGAAAGCGTCTTGCCTACCGAGGAGAGTTTCTTCTGAAGAGACTCCATACTACGCTCCACCTGCCGGGCTTTCTGTTGAAACTCATAGGAATCCGCTCCAATCTTTATCAGAAGGTCGGCAATACGTCGGCTCATATGCTCTACGGTTTGTGGGTCTTATATAGTTGCCAACCCTGCTCCACATCGGCCAGAATGGCCGCACGACCATTCTCAACTCGGGAGATGGCCGCCGCGATACGCACCATCAGATCGTGATCGGACATATCCACATTGGACTCGGCCGGTAGCCCCGCACTCTCCGCCACGGCCCGGATATAGCCCTCGGTGTAGTTCTCAACGGGAGGTGCATAGCGGGAAATAATCTCGCGAATAGTACGTACTCCACGTTGATAATAGGAATCCAGCAGTACAAAGAGAGCCCGATACCCCCATGCCATCGATTCAAACTGTTTGAATGCCGGGTCTTTCGATGGCTGAACTTCACCCAGGTAGCGGGTGGGTGATTTGCGGATATTACCCGGGTTGCAGTTTCGCAAGCCTCGCGGTAGTTTTCTCTGTACCATAATGTTATTGCTTGTTTTGTTTGCGGGATCTGTCCAATTCGGCTCGTTTGACCAGCACGGGGCATTGCTCCGGAGGGGTCGTGCATTTATAGGCCTGGCGGATAACCAGACGATTGCGTTCCAGTTCCACATCCTTATGCTCGATAATGATCTCGAGTTTATCCACCTTTTCTTCAAGTTTCTCCACGCGGCCATCGAGCCGTGTAATCTGCTCCGATTGAATAGCCACAACCTTCTCTGTATTCTCCAGTTCCGCGAGATCGGCCTCGGCCATCTCCTTTCGTTTCTTTGACCTGAAAAAGAGAAGCGTCCCGACAAGACCACTTGCCAGCACGAAATTCAAAACAATGCTTACTATCTCCATAAAAGTTCAAATTAGTTTGGCGACACATATTTGTAGATTGCTCTTTCCCGGACGATATAGAGATCTCCATAGATGTAGAACAGCCCCAGGACGCTCTCCCCGGAGGCTTCCGTATTGCCTATGTATTGATGTGCATAGGTATGCAGATCGCAGATTGTTGGCGAGTCTCCAGCAAAGGCAATCTCCGCCAACGTGTGGTCACAATAAGTCGCGACATCACCGATACGTGCAATGAAGATATGATCGGTAATCGAAGTGCGCCGGTACAGGTTAAGCGAACCGTTCTCGTTGATGAGCATATATTTGTCCGAAATGGATACGATATGTTTGCCGGCCCCGATCTTGGTAAACCCTGAAATCTGGTGATAACGGCTATCATTGAACCCCGCCTCACGCGAAGTGCAGATGGTGAGGCAACCGTTCGTATAATCGACATGCACAAGATCTCCATAAAACTGGACATAGTTCAGTCCTCTATGGTACACAGATTCCTCTCCGGCAGAACGCAGTTCCGGTTGCTGGAAGTAGAGGTAATAACTTCGGGAACCATCAACGCGATTGATGGTATAACCCTGCACCAACAACGAAAAATAGCCGCTTCGATAGGTAGCCCAACCCTGGTACGTCTCCGGATAGATACTCATCACCTGTTGCACCGTACCACGATGGTCGCAATAGTAGAAGGTCTTGTTCTCCTCCCGCACAAAGCCCTCTTCAGCCGGGAAAACCTCAAAAGGATGCGAAGATCGATAGATTTCCCGCAAGGATCGCGAAATGACATCAAAGACGAAAAGCCGTCTGTCTGCACTCTGCACAAACAGAAAATTCAGGCAACGGATGATCCTCTTCACCGTAAAAGGCATTTCGACAATCTTGATACAGTCATCACCTTCAGAGGGTTGGTCGCTCTCGATCAGGCCGGGCATCTCCGTAAGTTCGCAGTTACTCATATCTTCAGCTGCCAATAATTCAATGGAATTTACCGAATAGGCCGCCTTCAGATATTTGTCATCGCATAATACGGTATTCATATCAAGATGTGCCGAGGTAAAGACATCACCGGCGAGTCGCTTGCTCGGCAGTTGTTTGTAGCGTAACGCGCCCTGAACAATATGGCCGACAAGCGTATCGTAGTCGTTCCGACCCTTCGTATGCCACAAGCGTGTAGGGTTGCCATCCGCATCAATAAAATAGAGCGCATAAAGCAAATGATCATTCGGTACATCCGGGATGTCGCTTACCGGGAGCGTGATATTCATCTCCACATTGTTGGCCGGATTTATAAGACTCTCCAGATGCAAGCCTTTATCATAGACCTCTCCGGCATCAATCGTTATATTCATTGCCGAGAAGGTGGCATTCTCCATATGTCCCGAGGTAGAGCCGATACGATCGCTATCCGAGTAGTTGATCTTTCCGATGAGTGTTTGTCGGAAGTAGAACTGCCAGGTGCCGTCCTTGGGAATTCCGGCAATTTCGATTTTGATGTTCTGTTCGGCTCCGGTTTTGACCTCCGACACGATATCCGTTTCTGCGCTTGACCAGGCTCCCGATTCCGTAAGATAATAGATTGCGCCAGCGGCTACAAGGCGCACACCATAGTGTACGCTTACGGAATAGTTCTCCGAGGGCGGTGAGTAAATACCCCAGCTCCATTGGCGATGATAGGTCTTGATGGAGAACTCCCATGCTATAGGATAATTGCACTGCCTGACCTCCCGTCCTGCCGTATAGATACTCTCGCCCTGGTGGGCATCATCTCCGCAGAAACACAAACTGTCACCGCTTTCGGTGAAGTCCAGGAATCCATAAGGATCATTCCACATCTCCTTATCGAAGAACCCCAGGCGGCCGGCAATGTTGTCGAGCGATTTGTTTTTGACATCGACCGTGATTCTGCGCAATGCAGGGACAATATCAAGCGTGCTCTCACCCATAACATAGATGCCGCGACTCCACATATTTTCCATGATATCACGCCCTGCGGAGGTAACTACGACAACTCTCGGCTCGGCGACAAGACGCGTTGCCTCGTTGTCTGTGGCAATGATACCCTGAGGCAGTTCAGAGCCGATCTCAAAGAATGTGACGGGCCGGGAGGTTTGGTACAACGATATGGCCCGGCGAATGTGTAACGCACCACTCGACTGGAAAATCTGTCCGGCAAATGGCAAAAGACAGAGTTCCAGAATATCGCGGTAGGTCGGCTTCTCATAGACATAGTAGAGTCTTTCCAGGTCGATGTAGGTCTGCGTGAGCGGGGAAAGGCTTTCGTTCATACCATCGGCATAAAGATCGAGCCAATCCGAGATTGGCATATCCAACTCCATCAGCTCCAGGCTACGAGACATCAACTCAAACAACGATTTCCGGCCCGATACACCGATCGTCATCAGATCGTAGAAGAGATAACTTGACAGGAGATTGAAACCATCGACTGCCTTGATCGTAACCGTATAGGGAGGGGCTGTAAAACTCTCCGAATAGAGATCGGCAGTGACGAAACCTCGCCAATAGAGTGCGCCACCACGATAGACCGATACACGAAATTGCCGCGGATCGGAAGTAAACAATGAGAGATAGTGAAAATTCTGTGTGCAGAGAATATTGATACTTGCCTCCGAAGCCTTGATCGGGGCATAGAACTCATCTCCCCGTTTCTCCCAGGTGATCTTCAACGGATCATCTCCATCGAATGTCATCTCCTCAGCAGATGCCGTATAGCCGCGCTCGGCAATCTCTACGCGCCACAACACCCCGAAATGCTTGCTTCGCATCTCGGCATAGTATTTCAAGCCAAAGTCTGCCATACATCTCCGTTTGGAGGTAAAAGTAGCTGTTCATGGCCTACTGACAGACGAACACTGTTCACCTATAAAAAAACCGAGACCTGTTGCCAGTCTCGGTTGCGGGAGGGAACAACAAATATCACCCTATCCGTACCCAGGAGTCTGCTTCGGGAATGACAGCCAGCCCGCCCCATGTCCCGTGCAGTTGTCCGAGGGAATCGATCATCTCAACGACTCCCTCACGACCATCATAGCGGTCGTCCTCACCTTCAAGATGGATGATCCGGATGCGGTCACCAATCTTAATGTTTTCGCTCTTTGCCATATGTTATTGGTTTCTGTCTTCACATTTCCATAGCTCCGCAAGCGCAGCGCGAATCTCATCATTAATCCTTTTGTTGGCCGCAAGAAGTTCATCATAACGTCTTGTGCAACTTTGCATCCTGGCACGCAGGGAGGTCATCTCCTCACGATTCCTTTCGAACTCGGCCTCAAGGCGGTCGATCTTGTGATGTAGACACTCCTTACCATGCTTCATAATATACTATATATGAACAATTTATCGTATTGCAAACATAATATTGCCTTTTGAAATACGCAAGTCTACGCCCGGATTATTGACCTTATTTTCAGGAATATACATAAAATGCATATTACTTTGTAAAGAAACTTGTATATTTGTGACAACACACAATCTAACAAAAACTACATATGAAGAATCTTAAAATATTACTTGCTCTTTTATGCGCAATAACTATTAGCAGTTGTGCATCACTTAAGCCTGTGTCTGTATCACGACAAAACCCCATCACTGGATATAGATATGCATATATTACACCTACATCCGGCTTAACATCAAGCAATAGCGGTGTTTATGGCAATGCTTATGGTCTTTATGGTTCTTCTCAAACCAAAAGTGTTAATCCAAGTGACATTATTTCAGGATCTCTCATAAAATATGGTTTTACTATTGTCCCAGAAATAACATCAGAGATTGCTGAAAAGACAATAATTGTCAATTATGGGGAGAGTGGCAGACGAAATGTTTTCTGGGGATACACGATTGAAATTACGTTACAGATTTTAGATGCAAACAACCACGAAGTCATCTGCACAAGCACTGCAGAAGGCATGGGCTCAACAGAGGCTGATGATATTCGAATCGCAATAAATCGTGCATTAGAGGGAATATTTACATCTAATGACTAATCTAAAATAGGATGTCAAAAAGCTCTCTAATTTATTAAGTTTAGTAGTTCGTTGTTATCCACTCCTCCTGACGGCGACGCGAGACTTTCGATGCAGTAATGGTTCGCTCGATACGGTGGATATGCCAACCGTATTCCCGGACATACTGCTCAATGAGCCGATGAGGGAACATCGTCAGCATAAACTTTCCCCTGACCTTTGCAAGCGTATCGAGCAAGTGTTGAAAATCCTCCTCGTTGAACGTGCCATTGTAATGCCCGCAATCACTTCCCACATAGGGAGGATCGACAAAATGGAATGCCCGATCGCAATCATAACGGCGGATAAGATTCGTGCCATCCTCGCATTCAACGGTCACATTCTCCAGGCGCGAACACAACTCCTCGGTAAAGGCATCTTTGGCATTGCGCAATTTCTGTGAGGTCGTGCCGGTTCGGTCGTATCCGAATGTACCGTCAAGCATACTTGCAAAACCCAACTTCGAACATACCCATACGGCCCAGGCCCGTTCCACGGGCGTGAAGAACATCGGATGTTGATTGATGTGTTTGGCGTGTGCATGGATTTCGCGGCTATGAAGCGTAGAATCGATCATCTCTTTGAGTGCCGCATACTTCTGTTGCGCCACACGGTAAAAATTCACCAACTCGGTGTTGGTGTCATTGATCACCTCACAGTCTGCCGGAGACTTGGCAAAGAGCACGGCACATCCGCCACAAAAGGCCTCGGTATATAACGAGTGGTCGGGAATAAGCGGCAGAATATGCTTCAGGAGAGTCTGCTTCCCTCCATAGTAAGATATGGGAGTCTTCATCTAAAACTTCAATTTCAGGATTAACAGTAACAGCAACAACGCCACAAGTGAAACTGCAAGCCACTTAAGCCAAAGCATCCCTGCAGTGTTGGGGCTCTCATCGACTTGCGACTGCTCCTCGCTGCGCGCTGCTGTATTGATACGGCTTCGCGAAATGCTGTCCGTATGAGTCGTTCGATCAAGAGCAGTTTCAATCTTGGTGTGAATAATGCGCCTGGGGGTCGGATGCGATACCGACACTTCGGGCATCAGGTCTTTGGCAACAAGCGTATCGGTGGGCGGCAACTGCGGTCGTGGAAAGTCCGAATATTCGATGATCGTCTGATGGAGCGTTGCCGTCATATGTTCCATCTGCTCATGGATAAGACGCACAAGAGTCGAGTCCGAGATTTCCATTGTTGTATGCTGGTGCGTCTGCACATTGCGCAGGGGCGAACACCCGGACATTAGAACAATCGCAAGAATAAGGATTATTTTTTCACACATTGCATCATCTGCTTTACTCGTTTCTGCCGCTCTTCAAGAGTCATCATATTGTTGGAGGGGACATTATCCCATGGCATCGGGAACATCTCCACCATCGGTTTCCGGTCTTTGCGCTCCAGCTGGATACTCGTCAATACCCACACCGACCACCGCTCTCGCTCCCAGTCCTGACGCTCGCGATCGCGTTCCCGTTTGGCCCAGCCCAACCAGGCATATGAAAACTCAGCCGGTGTCAAGGATTCGAATACATCGGGATGCAGTCCCATTTGTCCGACTCCTATGGCGTACCATCGCTCATAGGTCGCAGGATGGGACTCTTCATCTCTTCACTGTTCCGCTGGGAGAATATCTCCCAATCGGTCGGTCAAGGGGGTTATGCTCTCCGCAAAGAGCTCATAGAGTCTCGGGATGAGTGCGGGTTCATCATCCAGCATATCCCAAACCTCATCTTCCGTATATCGCGTGGTGAGTCCAGAACGGCGTGCGCCCTCGTTCAAGGCCTCCATTGTAAGCGAAGCCAGATGATCGAGCAAGGCAAACCCCATATTGTTTCCGCCCTCCATTGCGGACTGGAACTCCATACCATGTTTGCGAGCGAAATTGTTAATCACCCGCAACGAGAAATTGACAGGTGTTGTAACACCTTTGATAAGGATCTCTTTCATTCCTGTTCGTTATTGGTGGCCGGGGTCAGATCCCCGCTGCCCGAGAGTGAGAAGTTGTAGGTCGAATTGTCCCCGGCGGGGGTTGAGAGAGAAAAAGAGGTGATATATCCCTCTCCCGAGTAGGTCTTCGTCAGGCCCGATACAGGCGATTTGAGCACGACCTTGACGAGTTTCTTGGCGAGCACCAGCGCAAGGACATCCTCCGATGTGTGCGATGTAGCGATTGTAGGGTCGATGACCACCAACCCATCCCCGTCTACTGACCAGGTGATGTCGCCAGGGTACTTTTCTTTCCCCTTGGTATCCTTGGTACGGAGATCTTTGAGCTCAAGATCGACTTTCAACGAATGAGTTGTGGCGTGTAGCGTAGGCTTATCGTCAATGAGGATAATGATATCCTCTCCCTGTACTACCCGTTTGGATGTAGATTCCGGCATAATTCTATTGTTTTTATTGGTTTATACAATTCTGAAAAGGAGCGTTACACTGTGTAAATCGCAGTCAGGGAAATACTCCGTACTGCTGGACTTATAGCGACAATATTTGCCATCTATCTTCGCGCCTTCCAGTGCTGCAATGGCACGATGTCGCAACTGCTCAACCGAAGCGTAACGATTGTCGTAGAAGGTAATCTCAAATGTGGTTACATAACCCGCAATCCCCGATAGCGTACGCACGGGTGTCTCCTCCGGCACGGTATAGACGGCAAAGGGCGTGGCTGTACGTTCATCCACCGCTCCGGCCTGGATACGTTGTTCCATCTCCGGCAGAGCCGTCTCCAACAAGTGGAGTATTTCGATTTTGAAATCCGTCATTTGACAACCCGTTTGAAGTTCTTATTGATAAACTTCTCGACTGCCCGTGCGAGGTTATCGCCAAACGAAACAATCAGACGTTGTGAGTTCGCCGTATAGGCCTGCTCCAGGTAAGGTGTGGGCTTGATGCCTTTCACACTTCGGACAAAGACCTTCTCACCCTGCTCGTTAGTGAAGACCAGCAGATGCTTCCCTTTCTTGCGGGGTATGCGGGGATCTGCAGTTCCTTCGTGGATGAATTTGCCGTAGTACTGATTTACCGCACCATTCTTTTTTGTGCGCTCAAATACTGGTTTTACGGCAATATCTACTTCTGACTTGGGGGCTGTTCTGTCCTTGAAACGTACGATGCGTAGTTGCTTGCGCAACCTGCCGCTACGCACTGGAACTCTGTTTTTGGCCGTCTGAAGCATCGGTCGTGCAGAGGTTCGCAAAGCCGCCAACAACATGCTTTTCTGCATCGTATTGGGCAGTTCGTCCAGAATACGTTTGGCTTCGGCATAACCCTCGACTTTAACTTTCAGCATCACTCTTCATTGTTTTCAGATGCAACCGCCAACGACGACCCTCCGCGTGTATGGATGTTATCCGATGTTGTGCTCCTCCATCGTTTACAATCATACCCGCACGCAGTCCCTCCCGATAACGAATGGTGTAGACCACCTCGTTCTCATGCACTATACGGCCGGCATAAAGGTTCTCACGGCCTCCGGATTCTGTCCTCTGTGCATAGCATACGGCGACACGCATCAGCTCCTGAGTGCGATCGTTGTATTCATCGCGCATCTGACGATATTCCAGGATTTCAATGCGCGTATCAAACATCTTTATCCGAGGAATAAGGGTGTACACGCCAGGGTTGCAACAGTTTCTCGGCCGTAAGCGGCAACGTGGTTGCAGAACGTCCTACCAGCACATCGCTCTCATTATCGAAAAGAGTTCCCAGTGTCAGAAGAACGGCCGCTCGGATGGAAGCAGGGAGACTTTCAGCAGAAAACTCCTGCGTGAGTTTCCGATTCGTATAATCCTCGGCTATGGCGAAAGCCATCTCCAGATACTCCTCGACAAGCCGATCCATCGACTCATCGTCTCCGATGCGCAGGTGCGCCTTGGCAAGTTCCAATGACACGGGAACTGACATAACTCCGCTGATTAGGCCGTAGCGTGAATAAGTTTTTTGACAGGATGTGTACCCGCATCGAGTAAGGTGCCGTCTACGCGGGCAAACCCAAACAGCCCGATGGAGAGGTATTCCGCCAGCAACTCATTCAGCCTCACAACCTTGAAGTTCTGCACCATACGAATCTTGTACTTCGAAAAGTCTCCGAAGAGTACCGAGGCGGCACCTGCTCCGATGTCGGCCACATCATCGTTCAGGATGTAACTCTTGCCGAACAGCATGGCCGGTGTTCCCTCCCTGGCTCCTTCCTGCCAGATGTAGTTGCCGTTGTTATCCTTGACTTTTGCGAGCTCCCACAGCGTATTGCGGTTGAGCATGAATTTCCCCTTTTGCGCATATGCCGCATCCACCGACCGAATAAGGTCGATAAGGTTGTCGAGCGTGATGGAGGTTGCGGCGGCTTTTGTTGTACACTCCGTGGCGGCCGTGACGATCCCCTTGGGTTGCGATGAGCCGGACCCGGTGGTCAGATGCTCGTTGATACCACGCCCGAATGACTCGGCAAGAAGACCGCTGAGAAGCGAGTCCAGATCAAAGGCGGAGTCTTGCAGCAACTCCAACGATACCGGGATGATTGGCGTGCGGTAGGTGTGAGCCTTCAAGAGTACCGAACCAAAGGAGGGCGCACGTTTCGTAGACTGCTGGTACTCGGCAACGATGGTCGCCTTGGCAGACGTGTCATCAATGGTCGGCATGGTCAGGTCATCACCCTTGGAGGTCGTGAAGATCTGGCCGGCTTCGAACATACCTCCATAGCTTTTCAGGGCAACCTCAATGGAAGAGGCCAGGCTTCGGGGAATAATGACACCGCCCGAGAGTCCGGAGATCCCGGCTCGAGCTTCAATGGCAGTACGACTCTCGGCCGAGATACCCGTCACACCGTGCAACAGGTAGTCAGTGAAAGCCGCCCGATACTCTGCCTCTTTCTGATCATTGGTTGTACCCTGGACACGATGATGGTGTGCTTCGACCTGCCTGCGTTCGATATCGACGAACCGCTCTTCCGTCTCGACAGCCTGGTCCGCACGATCATAGTCCGCAATAAGGGCATCCCACCTCTGACGCTCCTCTGCGTTCATCTCCCGGCCATCGGTTGCCTTGCGCAACTCATCAATCTGCGAAAAGATTGTGGCGCGCTGTTCCTTGAGTTGTTTGAGTTTTCCCATATTTCAGTTTTTGAGTTTAAGTTGCATGGTCAGCCGTTCGCGGCTTACAGAATCGTACTTCGCGGAGGACGCACAACGTTGCCATTGGGCCTTACGCTCCTCAAGGTGACGAAGACTCGCCTCCGTATCGGGATAGGCCGGATAGACTACAAGCGATACGTCGTAAAGTTTGGAGATATGGCGCACTGTCCGTTCATCATATTCCAGCCCATTCTCCTTGTCTGCGTATCGCCACTCATCCGCATCGACCGTAAATTTGAAGGAGCATCTGGCAATGTCACCACGTTGCACCAACTCCACCATATCATTGCCCAGAGAGGTGTTGGGAGCTTCAAACGAGAACCGCAGGCCTACCTCATCCGTAGAGAGGGTGAGTGTACCGCTGGAGGTGCGGGCCAGGATACTCTCTGCATTGTGATTGTAACACATCACCACATCGCTGATATCACATCCCGAAAAGGCCTCACGTGCTATACGCTCTCGGAACCACCCCATAATCGGCTCACTCCAGCACTCAAACTTGACGGCATAGCCGACAATCGTTCGGCCGGCAGCCGGTTCACTGCGTTGCTCGATGCGTACATCAGAGAGTGCACAACGCACCTCCACAGGCTCATTCGACCTTATTTCCTTTATCTGTGTCATTATCGGCATCTGTTTTTCCTTGATTATGCTCTCCGGAGGATAATGCCAATGCCGTGCGCACCGGCTGCATATTCGCCTGCACAAAGTACTCATCACCTCCATCGTAGGTATTCATATCTTCAAGCGAGCGGATCTCATTGGCGGACATCGCACCCACCATATTCATGTTTTTGTAGAACTCCGACCGTGTTTTGGCATCTCCCCGTAACAGACCGTTCAGGCCAAAGAGGAAATAAAACGACCCGGCTTCATCTTCGCGCAACAACTTGCGGTTGAACTCCTCCTCCAGACGTACAAGATAGGGCATCAGGCAGTATTGGACGAATTCCATTCCCTGATGCTCGATGTTGTTGTTCGTAGCGCGCTCCAGATCGGCAATCATATGCGGTGGCACTCCATAGATGGTAGCGATCTCTGTCTTCTGAAACTTGCGCGTAGCAATGAACTGCGCATCTTCGGGTGGAATGGAGATCCGCTCATAGGTCATACCTCCCTCCAGGAGCAACGGGACATGCGAATTGTGCAGTCCCGAGCTTTGGGCTATGAGGTCACGCTTGAGTCGCTGGTATGCTTCCGGTTTCAAGGTCGAAGGGTACTTGAACACGCCCGACATATTGCCTCCCTGATTGAAGAAGCGTTCACCGTACTCCTGCGCTGCCTGCGAAAGATAGAGGTTGTCACGATGTACGGCAATGGGGCTCTTACCTTTATAGCCGTTGGTCGAGAGTCCCCGCAGGTGGATAACATCATCCGAAGAGAGCATTTCTCCCGAAGAAGTGCGGTAATAAAGCACATCATCGGCACTCAGAAGAGGCTCGATCTCGGCCGGGTGCTGTAGTTGCAGGCGCACGGGACGGTAGAATTTATCGCGATAGATGCGAGCATACCCATTGCCCCACAATGTACACGACACCATCAGATGGTGCATCAATGCGAAACGACCGGTATACGAATTGGGACGCTGAAGCAGAAGATGAGCGGGATGTGAATACGCCTTCTCGCGACCTTGTGACGTACGTTGGTAGAGATGAACGGGCAATGTTCCCACGGTTTCGGAAAGGATGCGCACACAAGCCCACACGGCCGAAAGATTGAGCGAGCCCTCCTCGGATATGTAACGTTGCGCCGTATTGTCGGAAACGGTGTCGGAGAGGAGAGCCGCATTGACCGCCTGTTCAAACTCTGAAGACGATACGCGGCTCTCCCTCCGGCTCCTGGCGGAGCGCGTGCGAGAGAAGAGATATGAAAGCCAGCTTGACACCGTTATTTGCATCTATGTACGATGCAAACATAAAGCGACTACTGGCTTTAACAGATGAACAATGTTCAGTTATAAGAATTCCTTGCGCCGCCGACGGCTGATTGCCAGGTGCAACGAACGGATATCGGCATAGCGGCGTGAGCCGAAGATGTTTTGATAGTACTCTTCCAAACGTTCATACGCCTCGACCTGCGTTGGATAGAGATCACACATTCGGCGATAATACCGGATAAAACCATCGGTAGAGAGCAGTTCTCGGTGTTCCGACGAGAGAGGAGCAAGACTTTCAAGCCGTTGCTCCATATCGGCCCGCAGAGCCAGCTGGTGTGCAGTATTTCTCCTTCGACGACTCATAGTTGCAACAACCCGCGTTGATTATAGGGATTTTCGTCTTCGGAAGCCTGAGCTGTCATCCACTCCCCCAAAGCCATAATCGAAGCTACGATACCATCGATCTTCTGCATTGACTTGGCCTTGTCGGGTTTGATATTGCCGGCCGGATCGGTCATCACTACGGTCGAAGCGAGCATCCATCGCAACACCGGATTGCCGAAATGTTCGATCTTCCCCGTGAGAACCATCTTCTCAAACTCTTTTGTGGGAGCAGACATTGAGCCGTAACCCTGCCCGAACGGGTTACACACCATACCTTCGTTCTGCAGATCGATAATTGTCTGCGAGGAGTTCCATCGGTCATACGCTGAAGCCTGCAAATCGTAGTCCGCAACAATACGCAGGATATCCGCCTTGACAAAATCGTAGTCGATGACATTCCCCGGTGTAACAGTGACGTATCCCTCGGCCACCCATCGCTCATAGTTGATGTTCTCCTTGCGGATCTTCTCCTGCATCTTCTCCTCCGGAATCCAAAAGTATGGCAACAGCTGGAAGTGGTCGTTTTCGTGAAACAACAGAACGTAAGCCGTAATGTCCGAGACGTTCGAGAGATCGAGGCCTCCCCAGCAGGCACAGCCCTTCAACTCCTCGCGAGGAGTCGTGCCGATGCATTCCATCCACTTCTCGTCCAGAATCCATGTCCGCTCGGCATCTACCCACAGGTTGAAGTTCTTGGTCAGCACATTGCGTACGGCTTCGGGGCGATTCTTCGCATCCTTGACCTGATCGGCAAGGTAGTCTGAAGAGAGCGACACCCCGAGATTGGGATTGGACTTGCTCCACATCTTCGGGTCGTCCCACTCCTCTTTTGAGTCCTGGGTATAGATGATACCGAAGAGCGAGTCGTCCTCGTTCACTCCACGCAACACTTTGATGACATTATCCCGATAGGCATAGCAAGCCCCCGCTTTGTTGAAACCTGCCGTAGTAATGATAAACATCAACGGCTGGCGGCGAGCTCCAAAAGCAGACTTGAGGACATCGAACATTCCCGAATCCTTATGTGCATGGAACTCATCGATAATGGCACAACTCGGATTCAAGCCATCGTGCGTGCCGTAATCCGAAGAGAGCGGTTTCATCGTGCCTCCTTTCAGGTCGTAGACGATCGAGTTGCGAAAAGGTGTGAGGTAGTTCTTCAAATCGGTAGCCTTGACAATAGCCACGGCATCCGAGAAGCAGATCTTCGCCTGGTCTTTGATCGTTGCAGCGGAATAGACCTCCGGACGCGACTCCCCATCGGCAAAGAGCATATAGAGGGCGATGCCGGCCGCAAGAGCGGTCTTGCCGTTCTTGCGGGCAATCTCAATGTAGGTGTAACGGAAACGGCGTGTCCCATCGGCATGTTTCCAGCCAAAAATATTCCACACCACAAATTGTTGCCACGGCTCAAGACGAAAACGGCTACCGGCCCACTTGCCTTTGGTATGCTTCAGGCATTCGATGAAGTGGATGGCACGAATCGCTTCTCTACGATCAAAAAACCAACCTCTGTCGAGAGCCATATCCAGGTCGCGGTAATATCGACCGACAGCCAAACGAACATACTCACACGCCAGAATCTCTCCTGAACGTACCCTCCGGGCATACTCCTCGGCCAGATGTAGTTTCTGCTTCTCTTTACTCATCTCCTGTCACTGTTATCTCTTCAAATTCCGCAAAGTCATTCTTGGGGGTGTTGTTCGCGAGAAGTGCTACGACACGATTACGACTCGATGGAGTCATTCCGAACTCCGCAGCAAGCGACCGGGCAGCCGCCAATGCACCCTCGGCAATCTTGCGTTTGGGGTTGATGATGGTTGCCGAGCCGTTCTTGGTCTCTACCTCGACGGTTGCACCCTCTCGCTCGACATTACGCATCAAGTCGTGATACAACGCCATCTCGCGGGCATACGCCACGACCAGATCCACACCTGTAACATCCAGCAGGCCTTTGTGGATAAGCTCCGTGGCAACAACGGCAAATATCTTCTTCGCGGTGCCCTTTAACCCTGTACGTGGCAGAGCCACAACTGCAGTGGTCGGTGGAATCGCCACGCTGTTACTCATCCGGCATGGCTGGTCTGTTCCCCGCATGGATTTCAAGGCATCAGGTATTTTCTTGCGTCCTTTCATAAAAAATATCTTCCTTTGCAACACGTCGGCATATTCCGATAAAACAATTAAATTCAAACAATATGATAGAGAGTTTATTAATCGAAATCGCTATCATTATTTTGGGTTGAATTGTATGGCGTATCTTGGATGCGGCATACGACCAAGCCAAGATGTGATGACGACGTAGTAAAAAACATTAATTGTTTCCGCCTTCGGGCGGTTTTCTTTTTTATCAATTTTGCACGCGCGTCTTCTCGACTTGGGGCGCGATTGGGTTTGGCAGGGTGTGAAGGAATATGACCCCCTATCCCCATACACGATGTGTAGTTAATTGCACCATTTCCGCGATGCTTTATCAAAGAGTTACGGCGATTTTGGTGGTTCATTCCCAAAATTCAAACACTTTGTCATTCAAATCCTTAACACTGCAATTAATCACACCTTCATTAAACTGGTTATCAACTCTTTAATGTTCCCGGGGGTTTGGTTACCATTGCTTCGATTATCCGGCTGGGGTTCTGATCCAGCAGACGACGCTTCTGCGCCATGTCGATATAGATGCGTGTAGTTGCCGAGGAGGTATGTCCGAGCAGATCCCTGATAAGCTCGATATCCATGCCGCTCTCAACGAGCAGGCTTCCGCAAGTATGACGAAGCGAATGGGCCGTTATCTTCGGATCATTAATGCCAATGGCTCGCAAACGTTGCTTTACCAGGTGCGAGATGGACTGCGTAGTAAGACGTGTTGAACTCCGACCTTTGCAGTGATTGACAATCAAAGCATCTCCCCATCGAAAATCCCGTTCGGCAAGGTACTCCTCATAGAGTGCTGCGGTGAATTCGGGGAGTGCTACCACATCATGTTTGTCAAGGTGACCCTTGCGCTGTATGCGAAGCAATGTGCGATCTCCGTCACGTGCAACGTCTTCAATATTGATCCGGCACACCTCGCACGACCGCAAGCCATTCAGGAGCATCAGTGCGACGATGAGTTTGTCGCGCTTGCCCACGATACTCTCCGTGGAGATGCTCTCCAGGAGTTGTTGCGCCTGAAATGCCGAGAGCGGGTACTTGTAGTGTTCGCGCGAACGGATGCTTGAACGAATGCCCTCTCCGATATCTTCGCAATAATGCCGCTTGGCACAGTGGCGATAGAAGAGCCGCACGACTGTGATGTAGCTGAAATACGTGTAACGGCTCTTGCCCTCATAAAGTAACTGTTGCCTGAAAGCGAGGATATCATCACGTCTCGGCTCCCGGGGATCCTTACCCTTCGCAACAAGCCACCGGAACCACAGCCGTATTTTACGGCGATAGTCGGTCTGCGTTGAAGGAAGACCATCGAGCGAGGCGATCCACTCTTCGATGATTTGATTTAACGATAGCGTTGTTCTCATCTTCTTTGCCTGATGTAAAAATGGGAGGAATGCAGATGCCACATGCCATTAAGGACTGATTGCAAACCACCATCCGCACTCCTCCGGAAAGATTTACTTCATAGGCAATACAATTTAATGGTTAATAACTATTTATCCCGTGCCGATTTACGGCTGTGACATCTGTTGCATAACGATTGCAGATTCTCAATATCCAGCGGAGCTCCGCCCTTATTGATCGGAATGATGTGGTCGACCATCTGTGCCGGGGTGTGACGTCCCTGACGCAGACACTCCTCGCAAAGCGGGTGTTTCTGCAACTGCACAAGACGTAGCTTCCGCCATGCTACAGATTGATAGAAGGACGTATTGTGATGGCGATATCCCTCATAAGGCTTTCGCAGGGGAAGCCACGGCCGTGGTGTGTTTCGTTTCAAACGTGGCATCAGCGTATTATATCGGGGTTAACAGGTAATGACGGATCTTCCGTGCGGAAGCCTTTCACCCGCAGAATTCCAGCTTCGGGGAAACGCTCTCGCAGTGCCTCTGCCGAAAAATCGAAATAGGCAAAGTCGTCCGTAAAAGCGAACTGCTCATAATCCAGAAGGTTACGGCGCAGGGCAAGTAGATCGTAGTCATCCCATAACAGGATCTCGCCATTGTGTGTGGCATATTTGCGCTTGCCATTGGTCAAGCAGAAGATTACTCGATACTCTTTCATACCAGGCGTTGTTTATAGTCCTTCAGTTCGATGAACAGTTGCAACTCCAGGCGAACAATACTTGCCGCAGGATAGCGTCCGCTCTTTCGGCCGCGCACATACTTGCGGTGCAGACGTTGCAGAAAAATCTCGGCATCGCGCCTGTCAATCTGCTCCGCGATAAGTTCATAGCCCAATGGTGTATCCGTGGATGGCGGAATGATGGTCTGGAATCGGCTCTGCGCATAATTGTAGCAGAGGGACACGATTTGGATGGGGATCTCATTCATAACATACTGATCATTTACGCAGGCTCTCGCCGCTGAAATGGACACTTCGACACAGATGTGCCAGGCGATCCATCGTGCGCTCACCATAGCGGTTATAAATCTGTTCTTCACAGAGGTTCGTAGTGATAAAGACCGGACGATGATAGCGCTCGGCCGCATTAAGCACCAGATTGAAACCCTCATATCGTTCGCCATAATCATTGAGCATCGGCTCGACACCCAACTCATCGATAGCCGGAAACGATGAATGCAACAACCGATCAATGTAAAGCCACGGCCGGTGGCTGCGAAACGTTTGCTGATCGGGAATCTCCCTGCCCATATCCTGCGCATGGACGGGCTGCAATACGCGGTTCTTCATACGGAACAGTACCGGGAGAACCCCGTTCAGAATTACGCTCTTGCCCCGTCCGCAATCGCCCATCAGAAGCAGGCCTTTATCCTGCGTAGAGATCATCCACGCAATAATATCTTCATATTCGGGCAAATGGTGATATTGCTCGAAAGTGGAGTCCACGGAGCGGAAGATTGCCCGAAAAAGTTGATTGCAGGTCGTCCTGTCTCCCCAGGACCACGACCATATTTCGCGATGATCGAGCACGCCCTCGCGGGTCATCTGCGAAATCAGTTGAGAAATGTTGTTTGCCATAATATCTATCGATTGGTTTCAGTATCCGTTTTGCCTGCATCTCGCAGTTTGTCGATGTAATGTTGTCGCCGTTGCGCATCTTTGCTCTGCATAATTTGCCCGATACGTTGTCCGTATTGTCGGCCGCATTGTTGTGTCGTATGACGCAACGAGAATAATCCGGCCCAGTTATTCGCCATACTTTGATCGACAATGGCGGACGCAAGAACGACATCATCCTCCGAGAGCCGACGAAGCAGGGAGAGACATTTTTTTGCGCCCATCTCACTCCGATAGCTCTCATGCCGCAGTCGCTTGTATTCAAACCAGGTCGCCAGCACCGCACGCCACGGCTCATCAAGAGAATCCAGGAACTGCCCCTGATTGAATCGTTGGCCTTCTCTCTTTTTGGCGCAACTTTTTCTCTCTTGCGACGTAGAGGTCAGCTTTTCTTTTTTCTTGATTTTTTCTTTTATAATATCTCTGTTTAGTTTATATATGTGTTCATTTTGAAACGCAGTCTGCAACACAAAATCCCCATTTGTACCCTCCTGTGTTTCACATTGTATTGCAAACTGTGTTGCAGATTGTGTTGCAGAGTCCGTTTCAATTTGAAATACAGGAGGACTCTCCAATGCAATAAGCCGATAGGTACAGCAAGTATTGCCCCCGTGCGACCGAAAGGCTATACGCCCCATTTTGCGCAACCGCTCCCTCTCACGGTAGATTGTGGTGCGTGACAATCCGGTGCGAAGTTCCAAAAGAGAATAGGGAACTTTCATAGCCGGACGCCAGCCACTTCGATTGGAGATGGACATCAGAGCATGCCACAACGAAATGGCCGAGGCTGGAAGCGGATTGGCCTCCAACCAATCGTAGAAGAGTTTTATTTCCGTCAGATAGTTCATCGCTTCAACCGGTTATACTGGCGCAGTATACGGTCGAATTCTGTGGCATTATCACCCGTCACGGATTCCACGGAAGATTCACCCGGCTCCAGGGCGTACCCCATATGTCGCATGATATCGCGCTTGCTGATACGAATGCCGTTATTACACCTCTTGCGCTCGATGTTGTACTTGATACAGTCCCTATCAAGTTGCCGAAGTCCCTTGCCCAACATATCGGCGGCCTCCTGCCGCGTGATGTAGACATCACAAGTAGAAGAACCGTCCAAACAACGGAGTTCATTCAGGCTACTTTGCAACGACAGCAACTCCGTCTGAATCTTATTGAGGATATCAATATACTTCATAGCATCGCTGTTTTATTCCCGGAACAAAATTCCGAACAATAAAAACAGAAAGTGCAGGGAGTCCAGGCTGAACTCCCCACAAAAAAATTTATATCATGCTATAAATCAGGTGCTAAATTTTGGTATTTTCCATCAAGCAGGCAGAGAGAAGTGAGATAAAAGCCGCAGGATTACGCTTGATGTTAAGAATAATATCCCGCTCGTTATAGGCACTGGATTCTGAAATGGAGAGGCGTAACCGTTTGGATACGGAGGCCACGACTCGGGCATAGGCGGCAGGTCGTCCTCGCTCATCGATGAGGGCCTCTGCCCGGCATAGTGCCGTGAGAAGTTCTAACAAATCTCGCTTGGTGAACTTTTCCAAATTCCACCGGAACGGTGACGATTCGGGCGAGCGTACAGGAATAAATAAATCCGGAAAGGTAAGCCGCTTTTCGTTTTGGGCGATGAGCGTGTTGATGTTGGCTCGACAACGATGGATTAACGCATTGTGCGGCTCATTTTTTTTTGCGGAGAACCCGCGAAAGTTGGGATTTGAGATCTTGCAGTTGGAAATCGATCTCGAGATAACCGGCCGTCCCAGCGACAAAATCCCGCAACTTGGCCTGAAATGCAACGAACGCAACATCCAGCTCCGCATAATCCATCTTCTGTGAGTCTCCGCTCACAACCGCTTGCATAAAGCGGCAATCGTGTAATTCTTTCATTTTACAGAATAATGGTTAAATCTTCATAAAAATATAATCATAAAATTTGCAAACACAAAATGGATTCTTATATTTGTGGGAATCAACGTGAATCATCTATGTTCAAAATAGTTTGGGATAAACCACATAATGGAGTAATACTCACAATGTCATCGGCTGGAGAGGCCCTAGGGATAGCCCCAAGGCCAGTTTTCTACGAAGAACTGGATCTTTTGGAGTTAAATCGTTTAGGCTGGACTTATCCACATTCTGAGGCTCCATTACTTTGGGCTTGCGATCGTCGATATTTCTATTGCGGAGTATTGGTAATGGAAGTAAAAGGAGGCAACCTATTTGACAAACCAGAGGTTATGCTAACTCCCGAGGGCGAAAAGCTCGACTTAGTCCCAATTGACCTTGAAAAGTTGCGCGACGCCAATTCTGACGCAATGTTCTTAATTGAACATGAAGCGATGGAATTTATCAATAATATTTATCGACGTTATAAAGGTATTACCCAAGCTTCTAAAATCAACCCCGACATAGATTTTCAGGCATTAGCGGCCCGTCTAGAAAAAAGGACTGGCCAAAAGCAGGTTGTCGTAAAAGAATCGTGCGACAGTTTTGATATTATGCCAGAAAGTGAAGCCAATGCACAGGGGAAAAGCGCGGTATTGGCAAGTAAGATTGATCAATTCGTAGTTTCTTTCTCTGGGGGCAAAGATTCTCAGGTGCTTCTTGATCTCGTAGCTCGCGTCATCCCCAGCACCGACTTTTCTGTCATATATTCAGACACGGGGTACGAACTACCCACCTCTATTGAATTATATAAAGAGACTAAACAGTTTTATACAAATCTTTATCCCAAACTTGCTTTTTACATAGCGAAAAACGAACAGCCCATTATGTACTATTGGGATAAACTAGGTTCTCCTAGCCGCATTCATAGATGGTGCTGTAGCGTTATGAAGTCTGCCCCTCTAGCAAAAAAACTAAAGGAAATAACTGGTGGTAAGAAGCAACCACATGTCCTTTTATTTGACGGAGTTAGGACTGAAGAAAGTGTTAGCCGATCAGGGCGGTCAAGAATTGGCAAAAATGTCAAGCATAACAACATGATAAATGTAAGTCCTATTCTTGACTGGAATGCCACTGAAGTTTATCTCTATTTGCTGTTTTATGCTCTTCCCTTCAACGCTTCCTATAGAAAGGGATTGTCTCGAGTAGGTTGTATTCTTTGCCCCTATTCTTCTGGATGGAGTGAAGACCTTTGCGGCAAACTATATCCGAAAACCATTCAGCCGTTCATTTCGTGGATTGAGAATAACCTTCATTCGAATAACGTAGAGGGCGTACAGAATTACATAAAAACTGGTCGGTGGAAAATGAGAGCTGGGGGACGAGATCTAAAGATTCAATCCTCCATTAATATAGTCTCTATAAACCCAACATTCAAGGCGATTCTACATACGCCACAAGAAAGTTTATTAACTTGGCTAAAGATACTCGGGCCATATACATATTCTCAAAATAACAATATCACAGAAGGTAAACTTAATTACAACAAAAATATTTACTCATTTAGAATCCAATATTTTAAGGATGATTCTCTATCTTTTGAGTTCAGTGATACCGGCGGGGATGTAATTCTCATCAGCCGGTTAAAAAAAATATTATTTAAAACCACCTATTGTGTTCATTGTGAAGTTTGTGAAGTAGAATGTCCAACCGGAGCATTAACAGTGACACCTATAGTCATTGTAGATACGAACAAATGCGTACACTGCTTTAAATGCCTTGATTTTAACGAAAAGGGATGCATAGCAGCCGCTTCAGTAAGTGCATCCTATGGCGATACACCGACAACTAATAACTCAAATAATATGAAATCTACCAAATCAGGCATCAACCGATATAATGACGGTATGGGGTTGCGCGAGAATTGGCTTCGCAAATATTTTGACAACTCCAAGACATTCTTTGAGAGTGAAGACCACGGCCTTAACATGACCTACCAAATTCCACCATTTACAAATTGGTTAAGAGAGGCTAAGGTTATCAAAACAGACAATAAAGATATTTCAGAGATTGGAATGAAGCTCCAATCGATTTACGCTACAAATTCCAAACTCGTATGGGAAATTATTTTTATAAATCTCTGCTATAACTCAGAGATTTGTAACTGGTTTCACTCATCCATTGAGTTTGGCACATTGTATTCGAGAGCCGAATTGGATGTAATATTACAGGACGCATACCCCAATCTAAAAGGTCGCACCCTAAGTAATCCCTTAAACTCTCTCATCAACACATTTAAGGATAGTTCATTAAGCAATGACCCGCAACTAGTAGTCTTAACAAAAAAGAATGGGAAACTGGCAATAATGCGTAATCCCCATAATGACATTTCACTTGCTGCGGTCGCCTATTCTTTATATTTATATGCAGAGAAGATGGATCGCTATGCCATTTCCGTTTCAGAATTTTATGCTGAGGCCCAAAAGGAAGGAATTTACCGACAGTTTGGCATTGATCGGCCGTCATTCGAACGCATACTTCGAACACTTCAGGAGGAGCGGCACCACGTTCTTAATGTTCAACTCAACCTCGGTCTTGACAATATAAACCTCCGTGAAGATATTTCATCAACGGATATAATTAAAATGATGCTTTAGAAGAACCTCCTCATTCGAGATATTATGGCAAGCTACTCCGACTATATCAAAATGCTAAACTATCTGCCGGTCTACGACATAACGGCAGAGTCTAGCAACCGCTTATGGGCTTCTTTCATCCCCACAAACCAATTCTGCGACTTGCTCCAGCAAACGATGACGGCAGTAGCCTCATCTGATAAATTTAAGCGCAAAAGCATTTGGGTACAAGGAACATTCGGAACTGGTAAGTCTCATGCCAGCTCTGTGGTAAGGCATCTTTTGTGCGATAAATACGAAGACATAAACTTCTATTTCAACAAAATAGAAGATACTAGTTTGCGCAATCTGGTGGATAATTTCCGCAAGAATAAGAAGCTTTTCTCTGTCGCCATCAAAGGTGTTGAAGGTGCATATGATCTTCCGCGCTTCTCGCTCTCTTTACAACGTCAAGTAAAAGAAGCTCTTATTGCTGCAGGGCACTCTGGGATCACTGTCAAATCCGACTTTGAGAGTGCAATACAATATGTGGAAGAGCATAAACAATATACACAGGACGCCATTGACAAACATGAAGATCTAAAGGACATTGCGCCCACTCCTGAAGATGTAATCGCTCTCCTCAAGACTAACAATATCCAGGCTTACATGGAACTTGAGGAGGCCCTCTACAAAACCGTAGGCGTTCCATTAACCACCAAGAATGTCAGCGAATGGCTCGCTGAGGTAGAGCACGCTATTGAAGAAGTTGGTATAGCAGATGGTCTGATTATCTTCTGGGATGAGTTTACCTCCATCATGGAAGCGATTGGTAGCGACCGTATCAACGTTCTTCAGAACATTGCCGAGAAATCGCAAAGTTGCAATCTTTTCCTCTTTTTAATTTCACATCGTGTAGAGGATCAGATATCCACCGGTAGCAAACGGGACGATGTGAAAACCATGAATGATCGTTTCTACACCATTCGCTATACGATGGATGAAGTGTCCACATATAAAGTGATGCGACATACATTCGATCTTAGCAATGAGGATGGCTACTGCTCACTCAGATACAATCACACAGACAGACTGAATGAACTGATCGACTATCTTTGCGAAGGCGGTGTTGAGGATGAGCGTAAGAGTATCATGGAACTGTTCCCTATGCATCCTTACAGTGCATTTTTGTGTTCCAAACTCTCGGACTATGTAGGCTCGGCCAATCGATCCGTCGTTAACTTTATGAACGACGACAAGAAGGGCTTCCGCAAATTTATCACTGATGAATCCATATTCGAATTACGAGGTCTTCTCACGGCAGAATGGCTTTGGGATTTCTTCTTTGATAGTTTTGCGGCAAACCCGCTTTGTGGTGCATTCACTTCCAATTATCGCAACCATATTCATCGAGTTCAGGCTGAAGGAGACGATTATGTACGCGTATACAAAGGAATTCTTCTTTTGAATACTCTTTCTACTCAGTTTGCATCCAAAAGCACTGATATTATCGCCCGTATCTCCCCTAACGAGAAGAGTATTCGCGGCCTATTTGCCGAAGATCGCTTAGAGCCGAAGATGGATGATATTCTGCGTTTCCTGGATACTAATCAGATTATTGCCCGCGATGTATTCGGAGAGTTCAAGATATCTGTTAGCTCGCTAAATCCGGCTGAAATTGCAAAAGAAAAAGAAAAAGTAACGGCACAGTTCAAATCTGCAAATGACTTTTTGAACTACGACAGTGCGGCCAAATCAAACATCACCAAATTCTTCGCGGTCGGCACATACTTAATTCGCAAATGCGACCCTCAAATATTCGCATGCTCAGACTCTGAATCAGTCGTCCGTGCAAAGTTAAGCAAGTACACATCTGAGAAACCCAACACACTTCATATCGCCATTTATCTTGGTGTCTTGGAAGAAGAACGTCGTGCGTTTGAGAGTCGTATAAAAGATTTCTCTGTAGAGTTTCCAAACACCATTCACATTATACCAGACGAGGTCTTAACCAATGAATCCCGAACCAAATTCATTGACCTCATTGCGAATCGCAACGTAGCCAAGAGCCATTACCAGGAGTCTATAGAGAAAGAGAGTGAACTCGCAGCCGAACAATTGATAAGCAAATGGAGTACCCGGCTTGTAAATGGATCGTTCTCCTTGTATTTTAATGGAGAGCAAACGCGAGAAGGCATTATTGGTAATATTCATACGCTTATCAACAGAAAATTTAGCCACAGGGTATTCCCTAAAGGATTGGAGGCCATTAAGGCATTTCGGTCTGGTGTGACTGACACATTCCTAGTAAATAAGAATTTCCCTGCGCTAGTGTTGCAGATGCTACAATCGCCCACACGCGATAAACTCACTAAATTCACCGGAGCTGATGGCCCTGCAAAACACATCTTTGAGGAAAACGACAACCATCTCATCGATGAAGACTGCCGACTTACCCCTGCAGCTTTTACGAATGGAACTTGGATTGCGCAAGTATGCGAAGAGGTCGATAAATGCATAGAAGGAGCGAAAAAGAAGTATGTGGATAAATTCTCACTCTCTGAGATTTTCGCTCCGCTGATACGTCCACCTTTCGGATTCTTTCCATCTCGAGCAAACTGGGTTGCTTTTGCCTATGCATTACGCAAACATAAAGCAGACCTGTTCGTCACCACTATCTCTCAACCCATATCCGACGAGAAGTTAACGGACATGATTGTAGAGATGTTCAAGATGTGGAACGACGGCCACTCGGAGGCAAACAATAAATTAATGCTACGCTTTGGCTCTAAGGAGGAAAGTGAATTAACCCAGTTGCTTTTCGAAGTATTCCAGCTTCAGTTGATTAAGGACATACCTGAAGGTAAAAGCCTCAGCAATGTCCACTGGGGCATCAATGAATTCTGCAAGCAAAAGTCCAAATATCCACTTTGGGTGCTTACCTATTGTGAAAATATCAATGAAACTAGATCTGCCATTATTAAGCTTCTCATTGAAGTACTTGAAGCGGATCAGAATCCGGATATCACAAAGATTAAGAATCTGTATCGCTTAATTAATAGCGAAAAGGTGGATATTGCACAACTCGTTTCCAACCCCAACAACTATGAAAATGGGTTCGTGAACTTCATTAACTCAATGAAGACTGTCAAGATACAGAAAGAGTGGTGGAATGAACTGATTGAAGAAATCTCACATCTCCAATCCGAGGTCGCTTTCCGTAAGGAATCTGACGTGCGAGAATGCGTATATGCATTCTATAACACAAAAAGAGATGAGTTAAATCCCGTTCAGCCTATTCCGCAACCGGATCAACCTGCCGAGCCTAACAAGCAGGGCGATACGCCATCAGTGTCGCCCAAGAATGACATAGTGCCTTCTGTACCTCCCACACCCGCAACACCTACAGCGAATCCCGATACGGTTAAGAAGGCCAAGAATCTAGTCAAGGAAACAAATATGCCTGGCGTGTTGTGGCAGAAGGTTGTTTTGGACATTATTGATGCGAATCCAGAGGTGGCTGAATTCATCTCGAAATATCTTTCATAGTATATGGATGCTTCTGAGAAAATAATCCGCTTCGATTCCTACGAAGCCCTGCTAGAGGAAATCCAGCGTGACATGAATAACGGTGACCCGATCTGTTGCCGTTATCCTGTCCGTTTTATTATGCTCAACAATTTTAATGTTTGGCATCAGCTAGCACAGGATTTGGCCTGTTTGGGAGTACAACCTCTCGACTTAGAGGAACTAATTAAGGATAGCCATGAACGTTGGATTACTACTGATGAACTCAGTCGTACCATAAAGGCATGTACGGTAACCTCCGTTGTTACACCATTCTCTGAATTAGTCCGTTTTTACTCAGACACCAATTTCCGGGGCTTCTTTAATGAGATCATGTTAACCGAAGACATTGATCGCCCTCAGAAGCGAATTTACATCCCATTAATTGGGCTACAGAACCGTTTCAACAATTTTCTTAATGGATTTGCGCGTATTGAAGAAAGTGCGCCAGTTTGGGCGTATTTGACTGAAGAGCACAAAACAAAGGTTTTCTTGACAACCATCAAAAACGAGACCGACGCATTCGCTGGACACGAAAACATCAAATGCCTCAATACCCTATACGATTGGTTACGGTTTTGGAAAACCCACGCTCCTCAAGAACAGATTATATGTTCATCAGGGCCAATCAATCGGAAGGAAAAGTTCTCCGACCCTGACAATATTTTCACCTTTGAATACATCAAGAACTCCTATGAGTACATAGTATCGTTCTTAGGTGTTAGCATCCCATTCATTTATAATGAGACAGAAGAGAAATATTGGTCTTTGTTACTGGCTGACATCATTAAAAGTGATCCTGCCGTATTCAATCTCTCTACATTCATTTCGAACCATTTAGGAGCTTTGCTGGTTTCACCGCGAGACTTGTTTTATCGTTGGGGACAAGCAGACACAACGCCCTACGATCGTTGGCTCTTGAAAAATTATTTTTTGACATCCGCATCCTCCGAGGAATTTCCATATCTTAAGATATGCGTCGAGGAACTTTCTGCATACGACGATTATTGCGAACTCCACGCGAAAGTTGCCGAACGGATTTTCTATGTCTATGACTCTACAACTCAGAAGAAATATGCAAAAGAGCGAGAGATTTTAATAAAAGACTCCGCCATCATATTTAATGAGTTTATCAATGAGGCAACTAAAGATTACCTCAAAACCTGCATCTCAGAAATTGCACAAAATGATGTTCAGTTAGCAATTACCCTCACAACAGGAGTTTTCGATTTTGAAAAAGTCCTTTTGTTGGCATGGTATGCAGATAGCGACCAGACAGGCTTGAAGCTCGAGGATGCTGCAAAAAAATATCCGGACTTAGGGATGTACCTCTCTAATCTCAAGCCATCAGAAAAGAAAAAAGACAACTGGCATCTTGATTACCTAGAAGCGTATCGTGATGCTAAACTTCACAATGTAATAACTGAGAGTGTTGCCTCATATATCAAAACCAAAAATCACAATAGTGACTCATTCTATGGATGGTATTATTCCTTTAATGAGACGCATGATTTATTACATAAGCACGCAGGGGTCACAGATATGCGCCCTGACAAAATCTATTGGATAGATGCTCTTGGGGCTGAATTCATGCCCTATCTGCTCTCTTTCTTTAAGGAAAAAGGATGCGGATATCGCGTTGCGTATTCAGAAATAACTCGTTGCACTATACCTTCCGCAACGGCACAGAATCGGTTTGATGCGGTTTCTAAATTTAGCGAACTGGACGCTATAGCACACGATAGCAAAGGTTACAAAAAGAACATTTCGCTAGTTAAAGAACTTAGAGAATTATTCTCAATATTGCGAAAGATTGTTGATAGCAATACTCACGGGGAACACACTATTGCTATTGTTTCAGACCATGGATTAAGTTGCCTTTCGTGTCTCGCAGAGTCCAAGAAGTATGACGCTAAGGTAGAACATGACGGACGCTACATTAAGGTCAATACCAATGGTAAAATATATGAGGACGCAGACTATATAGTCCATGTAAATGAGAACGATGGTGAGCGATATAAAGTAGCACTTACCCATTCCTCTTTGGGGCGAAAACCAGTCCATGAAGTTCATGGTGGTTGTACTCCAGAAGAAGTTCTTGTTCCATATATCATCATTACTAATAAGGCACAAAATTTAATCAACTACAAATATGAGCTCATTACCAAAGAGGTAGAGGTGTCCGAACCAGTGATTACCATTGCGGTAATGCCTCAACCGGCTAGTGTAACGCTTCATATTGGCAATAATAAATATTCTATGAATCGCAACGGCCGTATGTGGTCGGCCCAAGTTGATGGGGTGAAAGAAGGTGTATACAAAGCCGAATTTACCATTCCAGGAGGAACCTCCTTTACGGTAGAAGTACAAGTTAATGGCACGGGCTTCGGCGGAAATGACTTTTTAGACTTTTAACGATGAGTGAACTAGGTAATAAAATTCGAACTGTATTCGGCTCTGCTGCGATTCTGAAGAATCCTCAGAACTATGACGTTTTTCTGGGAAGGAATCTACCTTCTTTTGTGAAGGATTTTCTCATTTCTCAATACGCCACGCCCGATGGAACACTTCGCAAACAAGAATTAGCCCGGTACTTGGACGAGCATATTCCAAACAATAATAATGCGGTGAAAGCTCGTCTTCGTAATGGAGAGACTCTTACTTTGCTTACACGTTTTATCGTCAACACTAATCTCCTTGCCAACAAGGTGCAGTTTCAAATCCCTGACATGGGAATAAAGCCAAAGGAGACCCTCATTCCATTATATTTGGTAGAAAGGTATCCGACCGATTTAATTGACGGAGAAAAGTGGGGACTCTTAAAGGTGGTATACCTTCCGCCTGACGAAAGCAATCCTGGGCATATTGAGATGGTTGACTTCAAGCCTTTTAAGCCTCTTCAAAAGTTAGACCTCAACCTTTATCGTAAATTTAGAGCGGAGTTCACGACTGAAGAATGGATTGATGTTATCATTTCTGCAATGGAATACAATCCCGCATCCTTCAGGAGCCTCACACAGAAGTTGGAATTCATCACCCGTCTTCTTCCTTTTATTGAGCCTCGCCTTAATATGGTGGAATTGGCTCCTAAGGGGACAGGTAAGTCATATGTATTTGGCAACCTCAGTAAATACTCTTGGCTAGTTAGCGGAGGAGCGGTGTCTCGTGCAAAACTTTTCTTTGACAAGTCTCGTCGTACACCAGGCATTATGCATGATCACGACTTGGTCGCATTTGACGAGATTCAAAGTATAACCTTTACAGATCCAATGGAGATGCGAGCGATTCTTAAAGGTTACCTAGAATACGGCAAGGCGTCCGTGGATGATTATGAATTCATGTCGGAATGCGGACTTATGCTTCTAGGCAACATAGAGCTCACCTCTGAAGGCTTTCCGCGTAACAATCGATACTTTGATGAACTCCCAAGCGTATTCCGGGAATCCGCACTTCTCGATCGTTTTCACGGATTCATCGAAGGTTGGCTGTTGCCTCGAATGAACAATGATATGATTCTGCGCGATTGGACTATCAACGTAGAATTCTTCTCCGAGGTAATGCATAAGCTTCGCGTATCACCTGAATATGCCGAGCTTGTTAATAATGCTATAGAAATCCCCTCAAGAGCAGATACGCGCCACTTGAATGCAGTCAAACGAATCGCTACTGCTTATTGTAAATTGTTGTTCCCACACATCACCAACGTAAATGACTTAAACAAGGAGGAGTTCAATCAATATTGTCTCCAGCCAGCCATTCATCGTCGTGATCAGGTTCGCCAACAGTGCGCAAATATTGACAACGAGAGTTCCTTCTCTCAACCAATGCCGGATATTCGTACTAAATAGAAATGGATATGGAAAGAATCGAGGACGCTCAGACAAAAAAGATTGGTATTGATCCTTCTGATTCCGGGATTCTACCATACCTTAACTACGTATACGAGAAAATTATATCCATCGAATTTCCTACACCTGCATTCTTGCTTAATGAGCTTCGTTCAAGATATGCATCTGAACTTGCATTCTATCAGGAAATTCTCAATTTGGATGGCGCATTAGCGTGCAGTTTACTTGGAATAAAAGAGAAAGCAGCAAAGCGGTTTGACGAACTATGCGACATGATGCGCAGAATTGTAGCTTGTCATGAAACAAGAATTCTATTTGAAAATAGCGACATCGCTGAGCTACTTACCCTGCGACTCGAGCATCTAATAAGTAATTACGACATTCAAACTTTTCATGCATATCAGAAGCTGTTGAAGGGATGTGAAGGGTCTATCGTAATCTTATATCTCCGAGTAATTGGGTTGCCTCAACATAGAATTAAAGTCCCTGGATTGGGAATTGAACGATCACAAGCTCTGTTTGATTATCTAAAAACCCAGCTTGCGGATATTAACAGGTTTCTCCTTGATCAATCAAATAATTCTCAAGGCACTAATAAACATAAACTATCGCTCATACGCAAACTCATATCACACAAGTTTGAACTTTCGGATGATGACCTTGATCAGATTGTGATGACCAATGACAGAATTGGCCACTTCCCACTCTTTACTTTTATTGCATGTCTTTTCTCAAAGGTTGAAAACCGAACGCAGACAATTGCACGTAGGACTATAAACCTTATTTTCAATAATCCTATTGAAGATTTATCGGATGTTGCTCTTTCACTAGACCTCTCTCGCGAAAGAGTGCGGCAAATCCGCGATGCATGTCTGAAAGATCTTCTCAACTATCCTCAGATTGCAGTGAATGCAGACTTGTTGGATGGTTTCTCATATCAAATTCAATCCGATTACGATTTTAAGAAGATTAGAGCGGAAGAGAATGTAAACTTCAGCAATGAATACATCTCAATCTGTATCTCAATCACAAATTCTACTCTATCCTTAATTGGCAATAGTCGTGATGCATTATTGAAGCCTTTAGATTTAGATTCAGCTTCACATTTCTTGTATCTTGTTCCGAAATCTCTTCACGACATTTTTAACTTTGATAAATTTCGGGATGCCATAGACGATATGATTCAAGAAAAACGGTTTTATCCGTATCGCGATGACCTTGATTTTTTTGTAAAGAATTTACTTAACCAGGATATTGCCAACGAAGATTTTTACGCCATAGTTAAAGAATGCCGTCAGATTCTACTAAAGGGGTATCCCAACTATATAATCAATAGCCAAATCGTCATCCCAGCAAATGCCAGAAAGACGATCCCGAATCTTATTGAGGATATTTTACGTGAGTTCAATCGACCAATGACGGCCGAAGAAATTTGTACGCAATTAAACCAGCGTTACCCAGACCTTGATCAAGTGCCGTCCAAGATTGGCCCTAATGCTCTTCGAAATAGTAATATCATTGCAGTCAGCCGTACTAGCACTTATGCACTCACCGAATGGGATTCAACTGAAAAACGAGGTGGCACGATTCGAGACCTAGTAGCTGAGTATCTCAATAGTTTATTCCAACCCATTGCACCTCTTACTGACATTTGCGAATACGTTGCGCAATTCCGCGATGAAGTCAAAGAAAGTAGTGTCAAAACAAATCTATTAGCAGAGGCGAGCAACCGATTCTGTCTATACTACAAAGGAGATACTATATACATTGGGTTTAGCGATTATCCTTTCGGAGAAGAATACGAGCAACAAGAAAAACGAAAAAACTGTCGTCGTTCTTTCAAGGATAGCATAAACATTCTTGAAGATTTTATTAAAGAGAAAGGCCGCTTCCCATATTCATCCGGAGTTGACGAAGAGGAAGTTCGTTTAAGTCGCTTTTATATTGTTGCTAAAGCGAATCAAAGAAAGGGCAATCTATCTGATGAAGACCTCGCAGAACTCGAGCGAATCGACACTAACTATGGACAATTTAAGTTTAAGAAAGGACGTATTAGCTGGGAAGATCGATTTGAACGTTTTGTAAAATACATCACAGACAAAGATCGCTTGCCATTTCATAGTTCGAAAGAGTTCGCATGGTATGAAGAGACTCGAAACTTATACGATGCAGGAGAACTTGAGCCTACGCGAGCTCAATCATTCTCATATCTCATAAAAATTGTAGACCGAATGACTAGCGATTCTATAATCAAGCAGAGAATTTAACATTCACTTGCATTATCCAAATTAAGTTCTGAACTTAGCAGGCGAAGTATTTGTTCTTTGACAACCAGATCGGTATAGCCAAGTAAGTCGTAACCACTACAAGTATGCACACGGACAGAGCGAGTTACAACGGGAAAAATAGCGGAGCAATACACCCCTAAAGAAGCCTTAAATGAAGGATTTATAGAGGACGATGACTACACCTGTGACGGAGAGTAGTCATCTCCGTTGTCACCGATGTGTGACCTCGCCCGTAAATTACTCATGCAAATTGCTAATAATCAAATAATAGCAGATTGCAATTCCGTAACCCTTCTCTCCGCAATAAAGGGTGTAAATCACAAAGTTATGAGATTTACACTTTTTTTATACCCAATATCAACATTGAGTGGCTGTCTATTGTAAGATAGCTTTTCCCTCTCGTAAACCTAATTAACTCTAATGGGGATGCAAACAAAAAAATATATAGCTTTGTATCAAGTTACGTACTCAAACATTTTGAGTACAGCGCGCTGCGAGTTGTCGATAATAATTGCCAATATCCGCTGAATAAAGACAAGGATCCACAGGTGCAAATATAATAACTAATAAGAAGGTAAGATATGACAAATAATTACGTCGAAATATTTTTGGAACCGTTACGAGAATGTACCTTGTATCGTCCGAAATTTTAATATTGATTCGTCAACTACTGACTTTAGTCATATTTCCGTGTCATTCAAGGAAGATACGTCTCTCTATGAAGCAACAGAGTTGAAGAACAATTATTTAGCATTACTACGTAAGATATTCGATTCGACAAAAGAGGAACTGGTTGGGCAAGTTACGATATATTTAAGCGATTCGAGGTTCTTAAAGGAAGAAGGGATGTATGATAAAGTAATTACATCTCCTCCTTATTCTAATAGAATTAGTTATATTAGATAATTGCGCCCGTATATGTATTGGCTAAAATTCCTTGAAACGGGAGAAGAGGCAGGTGAGTTAGACTGGAAAGCAATAGGCGGGACTTGGGGCAGCGCAACAAGTAAATTAAATACATGGGAGCAAACTATTGATTGTCTGCCTCAATCATTGATTGAAACTTGTAAACGTATAAACGAGGCTGATAATAAAAACGGTTTTACCATGTCGCAATATGTTTTAAAGTTCTTTGATGATATGTATCATCATTTATCGAATCTAAGACAGCACTTGAAAGAAGGAGCCGATTTGAACTACATACTTGGGAACTCATCTTTTTATGGAAATTACGTCGATACAAATGAGATTATCAAGGAAATGCTTTCTAAATTGGGCTATTCTGAAGCAAATTCTATAATTATTAGGAAACGTAATAGCAGGAGTCATTTATATGAATATTTGATTTCTGCAGTTTGGAAAACAAAATAAGCAGTCTATTAAATGGCTGCTTTTTTTATCCTCTTATCTGTGTTAATTTCGAGCAATCGAACAATTACAATTTGAATCCCCTGTTTTTCTTGGATCTTCTGCAGACTGTCGTAACCCTTCCCTTAATTTATTAAATTGTTTTTTGAACTGAGGCTGGGCACAAAAAAAGAACAAGCACTTAGTGATTAAATGCTTAACTTTTTTTATTTGTCTATAATTTCCCCTCATGTGGCAAGTTTTAATATAATATCTTACTGTGTATATTGTCTTCTATATTTGGATGGCGACATCCCTATTGATTTTGTGAAAACTCGGATAAAATACGGCAAATCGTTAAACCCAACAAGGTAACATATTTCGGATACGGACTTCTGCGAGTGCTTCAATAACTCACAAGCCGTGTTCAAGCGGTATTGGACAACGAACTGGGAAAAAGTCATCCCTTTACATTTCTTGAAATAGGAACAGAATGCAGAACGGTTCATACCCACTTCCATCGCAATATCGTCCAAAGAGATGGAATGGACATAATGTTTCATCACGTATGCGCAGATTTGCTGCATCCGCCGCACATTCCGTTCTATCCGCATCGGTTTTCCGGCAAACGTATGGTCTGAAGAGGTGAATACGACCGGCAGCAGGCGAAGCATTGTACTCAAACGTCCCAGTTCGTCCATGTCATTCATTTTCGAGAGCAAATGCCGTATGGTGCGTGAACTTTCCGCCCCGAAATTCAGCGCATCGGTTGGGAACACCAATCCGGACAGCCTGTTCCTTAATTCGGGAAATACCTCCATACACCGTTTCACTAACGAATGTTTGAAAGCCACCATCAGATAGCAGACACACCCATCTTTGTCCACATTGTCGGCGGCATACTTCCAACGATGAAGCATAGATGGCGGAATTAAAGCCACATCTCCTGCGGTAAATGGTTGTAAGGTATCACCTGCCATACGGTTGCCATGCCCGTAGACTACATAATACAGTTCCCATGCATCGTGGCGGTGCAATTTGGCTTCGAGGTCTGGTTCCACCCGTTGGTTAATGAAAAAGAACGAATGGTTCTCCATCTCCGGCAGTTCGTATGGTATGGCAATGTCTTCCATAAAATCAGGGATTGAATTTGCTAAATACAAATTTACGACAAATATAGGATACAATAACACAAATAACAAACAAAAACATGACGTAACTTTGCAACCGAAAAGAATAATAACTTCTTAAATTAAAGCGTATTGATATGGAATTGTACGAAGTATTGGAGAAACGCCGTACGTACCGTGACTTCTCCAACCGTGAAGTGAATGACGAGATTCTGAACAGAATAATCAGTGCCGCATTCAAGGCGCCGACCAACGACCATTTACGCCAACTTGAATTTGTCGTAGTGCGTGGGCGTGAGAACATTGCCAATGTAATCGCCCCTCTCGCCAAGAACATGGAGGCATTCAAGAAACTCGTTGCCGAAGTGGACGAGTCGGATGACAAAGACAAGATGGCGATGTTTGCCGACGCATTGCCCAAACAACAGAAAATGCTTATGGAAAGTGGGCTGCTTATCATTCCGTTTTTCCGCCAACTGACTTGGCCTCTGCTCAAACCTGCGGAGCAAAGTTCGCTCAACTATTTTGCCTCGGCATGGTGCGCATTGGAAAATATGCTCCTTGCTGCTACCGATGAGGGGCTTGGGGCTGTATTCCATATTCCTGTAAGCGATGAAGCGGACAAGATAAAAACGATCCTTCATGCTCCCGAAGACTATGAAATGACCTGCCTGCTCACCATCGGTTATCCGGCAGAGGACGCCTTTCTACCTAAACAGAAAGAAATCAACATAGAAAGCAGAATACATGAGAATATCTGGTAAAACCCTTTTCGTTTTAAGGAAACAGATTTGCGTTCTTTGCCCGACAGACAAGGATTGCAGCGAGTGGGTTTATCTCTGCAATCCTTGGTTGTGCACCATCAATTTCCCAGTCATACACCCCTCGGGCAATATCATCCACCTCATTGTAGGTGTGTGGGTCAGTTCGATAGATTCAAGCGGGTTCAGACTTTCTGCGTAACTAACAAGCCATTTCCCGATAGATTTTTATTGTTCGGGATCCACGCCGCCGTATGAACGCATGAGCTCCTTGATGTCTGCCGCTTCGGATGACGAAAATACGGATTTGTATTGCGAGGTGGCAAAATCCATGATGGCTGCGACGGCACGACAAAATACTTCGACTGTTCGGTACAACAGGTCTGCCAGCGCATCGAACAGTGTTCTTCGATGCGTAAACAGCATCGAATCAACGCAATAACACCCGAGATAAGACTTTTTTTACCGAGCGAACTCGGTTTAGACAGACTGCGCCTCGGCAGAGGCCGAATAAACTCGGCTCGGCTCTCGCCTTGCACTGTCTTTCGCTTCCCTCTGCCCGAATTTCGGAAATCCGGCTATATTTGCAAGCGGAACAAGGCGAATAGAGCTTGTAGTTCAGCGCTTTGAAACCTTCCCAAAACCGTCTTTGCCTTTCGGAACAGAGCAACGGGATAGTAACATAACTTCGGTTTCAGTCGGCTTTTCGATGGCTTCAGTCTGGCTTTGCCCTCACGGTTTGTTCCTCCCCCCTGTTCACAACCTTCTTGCTCCGATCCGCTCCAACTCTCAGTTTTTATCCTTATCTTTGCTGCGTATAAAATATCGCAAGGACAGGTGCCGTCCGGACATATCCCGCAATCGGTTGTTCCACACTGCACGGTACGGTCTGCGCCCGAACCCCGAATCGAATCATGGAATCGCTCAAGGAGCTATACAAAATCGGCTGCGGACCTTCGAGCAGCCACACGATGGGCCCCAAACGGGCTGCCGAGCAGTTTGCCGCACGTCCCACGCTGCCCGACGCCTACCGCGTTACGCTTTACGGCTCGCTTGCAGCGACCGGCAAAGGCCACCTCACCGACTCGGCCATCCTCTCCGTACTGGAACCGATCGCTCCGACCGAGATCGTCTGGCATCCCGAAATCGTCCTGCCCTTCCATCCGAACGGCATGCTTTTCGAAGGGTTGAAAAAAGGAGAGGTGATCGACAAATGGACCGTCTACAGCGTCGGCGGCGGGACTCTTGCGGACGAACGCAAGGGCGTCGAAAAGCCCGCCGAAATCTACCATCTGAATACCATCGCCGAAATCAAGGACTGGTGCTACCGCGAAGGCAAGACCTACTGGGAATATGTCAACGACTGCGAAGGGCCCGAAATCTGGGATTACCTCGACACGGTCTGGATCACGATGTGCGAAACCATCCATCGGGGGCTGAACAACGACGGAGTACTTCCGGGCGGTCTGAAGGTCGCCCGCAAGGCCAGCACATACATGGTCAAGTCGCAAAGCTACACGGATTCGCTCCGCTCGCGCGCACGCATCTATGCCTATGCGCTGGCCACGTCCGAAGAAAACGCCGCGGGCGGTACGGTCGTTACGGCGCCGACCTGCGGATCGAGCGGCGTGATGCCCGCCGTGCTCTACCACCTCTCCACCACGCGCGACTTTCTGCGGGTGCGCATTCTCCGCGCCCTCGCCACCGCCGGCCTCTTCGGCAACGTCGCCAAGACCAACTCCTCCATATCCGGTGCGGAAGTGGGTTGTCAGGGCGAAGTAGGCGTCGCTTGCGCCATGGGTGCCGCTGCCGCCTGCCAGCTTTACGGCGGCACACCCTCTCAGATCGAATATGCCGCGGAAATGGCCCTCGAACACCATCTGGGGCTCACCTGCGATCCGGTTTGCGGATTGGTGCAGGTACCCTGCATCGAACGCAACGCCATAGCCGCAGCCCGTGCGCTCGACGCGAATATCTATGCCACGCTCTCCGACGGCGCACATATGGTCAGTTACGACAAAGTAGTCGAAGTGATGCGCGAAACGGGACACGATCTGCCGAGCCTCTACCGCGAGACCGCGGAAGGCGGACTGGCCAAACGATACCGGGAACGATAGATTTCAGTCCGCTCCGCCGGCAAAGACACGGGTGCGATATGCCGGATTCGATCCGCACACCCGCACACGATCCCTTCCAGCTGCAACTCCGGGCTGCGCATCCACTCCTCGAAAGGCACGTCCGCGGCACATGCCACTGCGATCGTTCCGGCTCTTCCGGCCGTAACCACCGCACCCGCTCCGATGCCGGTGTGCTGCGGGTCCGTCGCCAGCGAGCGGGCATAACGCCGCGCACGCCTGCGTCCGTTCACCAAAAGCGGAGCGAACCGGCATTCGCGGCCGCCGGCATGAAGCACCGGTGTCAACAGCAATCCCTCCTCGACGCCGATTCCCGCTGCACGAATGCGATAGGTCATCCGCATGTACATCCGTCCGTTTCGCAGCAGCAGCGTGTCGGACTCGACCGTTACCGCCGGACGTCCGGCGAGCGGCTGCCCGACGGCCGAGACCGCCCCGAAGAGCAGCATTCCGGCGGCGAACATGCCGCACAACAGGCTCGTTTTCATGGCATACGATTATTTAATCACAAAACCGAAAGAGATCCCGACCTTCGTGGGACCGAAGTAGTTCTCGTGCCCTTTCCCGAGGAATCTGCCGCATTTCTGCCGGACGTAACGGTCGTATTCCAAACGGGCATACCCAACCCCGAGCGTCAGCTCCAGATTCCAGCGTTTTCCGATCAGCCACAGAAATCCATAGGAGACACCCGCGCCGTAGAGACAGCCCTGATAGCGCCGGTCGCCCATTCCGAGCGCTCCGATTCCGCCCGCATTGTAGGCGGCATAATGGGCATGAAACCCGAAAAAAGATCCGCCGAAACGTTCGCAGGTCCAGATCCGCAACTCGGGCTGTACGGACCAGTTGCGCAGCTTCCGGTTGTCGGCAAACGTCCACGGGTTGTAGGTACCCGCGAGATCGAGCGTCGTCCGGCGTCCGAGCCCGATCTCCAGCGCGAGGTTGCAGGTCGTCGTCGCCCAATAGAGGGCGTTGGTCTTCACGGCAAGCACGGGACGGCAGAGGTCGAACGGTTCCGGCCGCTGCTGTCCGGCAGCGAAACAGACCTGTGCGACACAGAGGCATGCCGCACCGAGAATCCCGAGTAGTCTCTTTTTTTCCATGGCATCGAAATTTGCACCGAAGGGTATCAACCGTTTCTGACGACCTGCTCCGCGATCCACGCCCAAAGATTAGCCGTCAGGCGGTCGAAATCGCTGGACACCGTGCCGTCCGTATTGGCCTGCGTGCTGAGCCGTCCGACTTCATTCAGATTGGCGTCGCCCAGATAGACGATCCGTCTGGCTGTATTGACCCCGACGACCATATACCTGTCATACCCCGTCTTATCGCCGACGACCAAAGGCACCACCGAAGCCGGATAATCGGAACAATAGCCCGCATAACCGTCCGCACGCGCGATGGTGGCGTTCGCCGCCACTGCGCCGAACGGGCCGTCGAAGAAAGGATCGCTGCCGGCCGTCGGCGCCGCACGTTTGAACATGTTCGCAATGGCAGTGATGTCGTAGGACCAGCTGCCCTCCCCCTTCGCCTTCAGCAGCGTCAGCAGATTCGCATTCGTGCCGCCGGTGTCGGTCCCTACGATCAGCACCCGATGCGTGCTTCCTTCGAGCCATGCGAGCACGACTTGGGCCAGTTCCGTCGAAATGGACGTATTATACGAAAGATACACGACATCCTGCGCGTTGATGAGCCCCTTCACGCCGCGGAACGTCCCCTTGTCCGCCGTACCTCCCGTACCCGTCGCCTGCATCTCCGATGCGGAGGTCCGCACGAAAGCGAATCCGCCGATCGGGACCTTTCCCTCCGGCGAGAAATTGGCCGGATTCTCCAATATATACCGCAGCGCCCTTCCTTGGGCCGTGGTCGGCACCGTCGCACCGAGGTCGCCGAGCGCCGCGACCGACAGAACGCGGATGAAACGTCCGGCATATTTGCCCACCCCCTCCTGCACGACCCGCACGTCGAAAGACCAGCTCCCGCCCGTGATGCGGAGCGTCGCCGAAAGATCCGCAGCCGCCGTATTCTTTTGCAAAGCGGTAAACACCAGATGCGTTACATCCACCGGATCGTTCGTTTTCCGCACGATCGACGCAGTGAAGCTGCTGCCTTTCGACACGGTGGCACCCACGCCGGACACAGCACTGCCCGAAGGCGTGCCCGACGCATCGAGCCACTGAATCGTATAGGGCAGCGTAGCCTGCACGTTCAGCGTATCCCGACTGCCCGCAGCATATCCTACCACGCTTTTCCGCGAAGAGACGCCCAGATAATTCTCTCCCTCGAAATACATCTCGGTCGTGAAATCGGCCCACGGCTCGACTTCGGCTACGATACCCGTCGATTCGGAGGTGGCCGCCGACTCCGGATCGGGCCACCCCGCACCCGTAACTTTGATGATGCGGAACACGTACTTGTAATTCCGGAGAACCTGTCCGAACGGATGACCGGCCGCTCCCGAATCGAAGTCGATGCGGTAATACGACAGTTCGGTCGCATCCCGGTAATAACCGCCCACGACGAGGCAGGTAGCCGCGGTCAACTGCTGCACGGGATCGGCGATGCTCAGCGCCTCGGGAAGATACACCGGCTCGAAGGAAGCGGGGTCGGCTCCGTCCGCAGGGAGTGTTTTCAGAGGTGCGGCCAACGGCGCGGCCGACGAGGGAACCGATGGAGCCGCGACCTTGGGTGCGGACGGGTCTCCCATATCGTCGGGGATCATCCGTATACGGTCGTTGGCGCGATAAATGTAAAGCGCCCCGAACCGGAACGGCGCCGAATCGGCAGCGAGCTCCTTGACCACATCCGCACGCGCCACACCGCGCAGCATCCGCACCGTGAAGTCGTTATCGGCAGAGGCATTCAATCCGTCCGGCAGGACGATCTCGCCATACATGGGCAGACCGGCCGTCATGCCGGAATAACTGCGGCACAATCCCTCCCGGACCTCCGCTTCGCCGCTTCCCGCCGCAGGCGCATATGCCGCGAAAGCATCGCCGTAGTTGGCCGCCAGCATCAGCTTCATCGGTTTGTCCGAACGGATCAACTTCGCCTGAAACTGCGTCGCGTTTCCTCCGGCCGTTCCGAGCCGCTCGCCTTCGGCCCTGTACCGGTAGACATAGGCCCCGTCCGTCTGCTCGAAAACGAGGACGGCGACCTCCGATATTCCACTCTCGGCATCCGCAGCTCTCGTCCCGGGCTGCGCCGGACCGGAGGCGAGCACCGTCAGTCGCACGAGCGCGCGTTCGTCCTGCACGGCGGGTGCGTCGGCCCCGGCATCGCGGGTGCAGGCCCCTGCGAAAAAGAGACACGACAGCACGAGAGCCGCCGCTCGGCGGCTCATCCGCCCCGCATATGTCCGAATTTTGTTTCCCATAGGTCATCGTACGTATTATCACCAAGCATCCCATTGATACATTTCGCCCCATCGTGTAACTTCCACACGAATCTCGGTTTGCGTTCCGCGCAGATCGATCAGCAGGTGCGTCGTCCGCCCCGAGGGCAGTTCGAGCGGAGCGCCGTCGTCGTCCGTCGTAACCGCAACGACCAGCCGGTCGTCCGTCCGCACCGGTTCTTTCCGGTAGAGGCTCACCGTTACGGCTCCCTCAGCGGAGCCTTCCGTATGGATCAGGTCGAATGGATCGGCCGAAACGAAATCGCCGTGCGCATCGTAAGCACCCGCACACCGCAACAAGGCCGGGTTTCCCGAAGGCATGCCCAGAAAGTCGTATCCGTCTGCGGCCTCTTTTACCGTAAAATAGTAGTTTTCCGCAGGAACCCGTGTGTCCAATCCCCGCACAGTGATCCGCAGACGGGCATTCTTGCGCAGGAGCGTAACTTCGAGGGGCTGCTCCGCAGGCGATCCGAACCGCCCGATCCCGAAGAACAGATCATCCGAAGCTACGCGGAAACCGTCGTTTCCCACCGGGAGCGCAATCGCCTCGTCCCCGATGAAGGCGAACGACTCGTCGAACTGCTGTTCCGTCCCCGCATTCCCCCAAACCGAAATCCGGTATCCGGCGAGATCGCCCGCCGCAACCGGTACAGGAATACGTCCTGCGATCTGCACCTCGTCCGCAGCATACCGCCCGACATAGGCCCCGTCCGGTCCGAACAGGAACAGCTCGGCATGACGCACCGCCCCGTCTGCGGTAAGATCTTCCCCGCTTTGCGCATCGGCTACGCGGAGCAGCACGGCATTCCCTTCGGGTTGCGGCGGGCAGTCGCTCCGATCCTCGGCGATACATCCCCCCAAGAGCAGCATCGACCAAATGCAGCCGCCTGCCCCCAGATGCAGACATCTATGACGCAACACATTCACCGTTCCGCATTTTTATCCGTCCGATCCGATCGGCGACAACGCTTTCGGGTCCTACCACTCTACATTCTGGATCAGATCGGTTTCCCACGCCTGCGGTTCCACCGTAACGGTGAGCGATGCGGGATCTGCCGGCACTTCGGGATCGCTGCTGCCGCTGCCGAGTCTCTTCAGGGTTACGTTGATCACATAGCCCGTATTCCGCTTGATATACGTACCGTCGCTGGTCTGTCCGTCGGTTCCGATCTTGTCGTTGATTCGGAAGGGGTAGTAAACCGGTTCGCCGTCATAGGTTCCGGCGAGCGTGAGCAGCGTGGTATTCTTATCGTCGTCGTCGCTGGGAAGCACATAGAAGTAGCGGTTCGCATAGTCGTCCGCAGCGATGTCCTCGGTCAGATAATCCTTGGCCGTACTCTTCGTCCCGGCCATGCCGCCGTAAAACAGATCCGGCGTATAGGCCACGGTCGGAATGCCCATCGTGGCCGAACCCCGCGCCTTCATGATCATCACCTTGTCGAGCACGAATTTCGACGCATCGTGCCCTGCGTCGGGTTCTATCTTCACGGTGCCGAGCTTGACCTTCGCCACCAGCCGGCTAATCGAAACGGTCGCCGCAGCCGTCTGGTCGGCAACGAGCGTTACGGTCCCCTCGCCGCTCATGAAGAGTCCGTTCGTAGCGACCTCCTGCGTGCCGAGTTCGATGACGTTCGCCGCATCGGCGAACCAGTCGTAACCGATTCCGTCGGGGAACACGACGCCCGACGGTACATTGGCCAGCACGACCACCTTTTTCGGACCGGCCAGCAGTCCCGTGATGGTCTCCGTCAGGCCGGTCGTCGAGAACTGATGCTTCTTATCGAGCGTCCCGTTGTTGTTGAACACGAAAACCGTAACATTTTTCAGCGCATTCTCGGCCTCTTCGAGGGCCGTCAGTTCCGGATCGGTCGTGGGAGCCACGGCGCGCGAGCCGGCCGTTTCGCCGCGCAGCGTAACGGTCATAGAGGCATTCGCTTCCGACCGATCGTCGGCCGATCCGGAATCGTCCCTGCTGCAACCCAAAACGAACGACATACATGCAAAAAGACCGGCCGTCAGCAACCGGCTCCATCCGAAAATCCTGATTCTTTCCATGGCAAAACTATAATTTGGTATTTGAAACAAACCGACGCAAGCAAATTCGGGACCGATACGATCGCATTTCGAAACAAAATCAAAAAAGGGGCTGTCTAACAATAAAATGTTAGTCAGCCCCCTTTGGGTTTTTTCAGAGT